>Ga0065709_1029229_pt1 | contig 56332 bp, 52 predicted proteins | sample Hoacrofraction14_2_FD_59096 | JGI IMG/M metagenome (GOLD analysis project Ga0065709, IMG submission 59096) | Hoatzin crop microbial communities from Cojedes, Venezuela, sample from fiber fraction 14 v1 | ecosystem: Host-associated > Birds > Digestive system > Esophagus > Crop | place: Venezuela...
TTCAATAAGGCCTTCACGAAGATCGGTCTTGCGGTCGGGAAGGTGAAAGTCAACGGCACCTACCAGTGGGTGGCCTACATGGAACTCAAGAAATAGCCTCAGGAAACCGGAATCTCACCATAGAGATTCCGGTTTTTTTGATGCATGGGACTTGTGTTTTTGTTTTTGTATGGTAGACTGTGGGCAGAGTGGAGGAAGAGAATATGAAACGAGTTTTAGGCAGTATATTCTTTATAATGTTGTATGGGGCTATCATGGTGGCCGGTTCTTTTCTGTCATTTTCCGACAGAAACATCCCGCTCACCAATATTGATATCCCTGTTTTTCATATGGGCCTCGACAAGTACAGCCTGACGATGAAGAAGGGCAAGAGTGAACAGGTGCGTGTGAACCAGTTCAGTGAATTACTGGCGTCGTGGAGTTCGTCCGATGAGAAAGTGGCCACGGTCGACAAATTCGGCTGCGTGACGGCCAAAGGGCCGGGCCGCGCCCGCATCACCGTTCAGGCCGGGCCGAAGACGATGTACGTCAATGTGCTTGTGCCAAACAACCAGGCCAAGTCCAAATCACTGAAGGGTTCCGAGGATGCCAATGTGTACGAGAAGCTCAACGGGGCGAAGGATATCAATGTCCTTGTCGTCGGTGACTCGATTGCGCGCGGTAAGTTTGTGGAGAAGCTCAAAAACAAACTTGAAAAGACGTACTTCTGTCAGGTGAACATGGACAACCTCGCTTTGTCGGGGACGTGTTACTCGGGGGCCGTGAGTGCGGTGACCCGCAATCACTTCGATCACTACGACCTGGCGATTGTCTGTTTCGGGGACAACGATAAGTTCAAAACGTTCCAGAGCAACTATGAGGGCGTGGTACGCAAGATCCAGCAGACGTATGGCTGTGAAATCATCCCGGTCATCGAATCCCCGCTGAAAGCCACCCCGTCCAAAATCCGTGTCATTCAAAATATCTGCTCGTATTACGGGCTGACCCCGGCCGATGTCGCCACGGCCTTTGCGAAGAGCGGCAAGAGCGACAGTCAGCTTCTGACCCGTTCGGGCCACCCGAACAATGCCGGGCATAAGATTTATGCCAAAACGATTATGAAAGTCATCACGGACAAGGTGAAGATCGGGGCGTTTGACAAAACCCCGGTGACCGAAGCGCCGATGACCGATGGTTCGGAAATCTTCAATCATATCACGTACATCAAAGCCGCCGACATGACCCGCGTGGATGATCTGACGTACACGATCAAAGCGCCGGTGTCCGGGCTCGTCGGTCTTGATGTGACATACACCATCAAGCCGCGCACGTTCTGGGTGAACTATTACATCAACGGCCGGCCGAACGGTCCGAGTGTGCACACCGCCAAAGACACGACCAAGGCCGACAACCGCCATATGTGGTCCGTCAGCACGGCCCGTTGTCAGAAGGGCGACACAATCAAGGTCGTCTTCAAAGACAAACGCGTGGCCGATAAGTTCTACGGCACGGTCATCACGTCCGCTTAAGCATTTTGTTTGCATATTTCCCGGGCAATACGTATAATCACACTGAGGTGTTGATTATGAACTATAACTACAAACCAAAAGGTGTGTGCAGCGTCAATATTTCTTTTGACATTGACGAAGACAAGAAACTGCACAATGTCGCATTTACAGGGGGCTGTAATGGGAATCTGAAGGCCATCGGCCGTCTCGTCGAAGGACGCGATGCGGATGAAGTGGCCCAGACACTCAAAGGCAATTTGTGCGGACGCCGCCCGACATCGTGTGCGGACCAGTTCTCAAAGGCGATTGAACAGATGCTCAGGGAGGCGTAAATATGGAACTCAAAGACGTCATGCAAAAAAGACGCAGTATCCGCGCCTACCGGAAGGGTGACATTTCCCGGGAGACGATCATGGACATCATCCGTGATGCACAGAACGCTCCGTCGTGGAAAAACTCCCAGACCCCGCGGTATCACGTGGCCCTTTCCGAAGAGGCCATCGCCAAAGTGCGGGCCTGTTTCCCTCAAGGCAACTACGCCAAAACCGAAAATGTCGGGGCGCTCGTTGTGTGCGCCTTCAAGAAAACCCGGGCCGGGTTTGATCGCGAAGGTCATCCCGACAACGAAGCCGGGGAAGGCTGGGGCTACTATGACAACGGCCTCGCTTCGATGTGTCTGCTTTTATCGGCCACTGAACATGGCCTGGGCTCGCTCGTCATTGGCATCCGTGATGCGGACGGGCTGAGAGCCGCCCTGAACATTCCTGATGATGAACTCATCACTGCGGTCATCGCACTGGGCACAAGTGACCAGAATCCGCAGATGCCGAAACGCAAAGACACACAGGACATTGTGACCATTGATTAAGACGAAGAGACGGTTTCCTGTCTCTTCTTTTTCTTGCGCTTGAAACAAGGCGGTTGGTACAATAAATGAAGAAGAAGGTGAGACAATGAGACCACTGATTTGGGCGCACCGCGGGGCGAGCGGGTATGCGCCGGAAAATACATTACCATCCTTTCAGAAAGCCGTGGATTTGGGCGCGGACGGGATTGAACTCGATGTCCAGCTGACCAAAGACGGGCAGATGGTCATTTGTCATGATGAGACGGTTGATCGCACGTCCAACGGGCACGGCTGGATCAAAGACAAGACGTTTGACGAGCTCCGCCGGCTGTCCTTTGGGAAGAATTATCATGAATTCGTCACGCTCCCGAGTCTCGATGAAGTGCTGGCACTGATCAGGCCCACGGACCTGACCATCAATATCGAACTCAAAAACGGGGTCGTGCTGTACGAAGGTCTGGAAGAAAAGGTCATCGACGCGGTGAACCGGTATGACATGGCGGACAGGGTGCTCTACTCCTCGTTCAACCATTACAGCCTCGTCAAAATGCGTGAGCTTTTGCCGGAAGCGTACATAGGCTTTTTGTATATGGACGGCCCGATCGGAGCTCCGGCCTATGCACAAAAGCACGGTGGAAATGCGATTCATCCGGCCCTGTATAATTTACAGTACCCGGGTGTCATTGACGAGGCGAAGAGCCTCGGTCTGGATATCAACGTGTGGACGGTGAACGAACCCGAGCACATGGCCCTGTGCCAGAAGCTTGGCGTCCATGCGATTTTCACGAACTACCCGAATAAAGCCCGGGCAGTGTACGGGGAGGAGGAAAAACGATGAGCTTTCAGGCATTTGATGAAATCCAGTTTGATGAATACATGCGTTCCCTTGTGTCCCCGTGGCGGCTGAAACATTTGAAAAAAGCCACCCTGCGCACACAGGACGGCCTCAATCTCAGATATTACACGGCGGCACGGGAGAAAAACCGCGGCACGATTGTCCTGCTGCACGGCTATTCCGGCTTTGTCGGGAAGTACTATGAGATGCTTTATTATTTCTGGGAAAGCGGTTATCAGGTCGTCTTTCTCGAACAGCGCGGCCACGCCAGTTCTGACCGGGAGGTCGAAGATCCGGGCATGATTTACGTGCGGGATTACGCCGACTACGTGAATGACACCCATGCGCTTGTGGAAGAGATCCGTGATATGGCCGGGGACGGGCCACTCTGTTTGTACGGTCATTCGATGGGCGGACTCGTCGCGGCGCTGTACCTCGAAACGTATCCCGAAGATTTTGACAAGGCCATCCTGTCATCACCGCTGCTGGAAATGAACTACGGAACGGTGCCGGACTGGAAGGTCGAAGTGCTTGCCCAGTATGCCCGTGTGGCCCATCTGGAAAAACAGTACGCAGCCGGGGAAGGCCCGTACACCGGGGCTTATAACTTTGAAGGCTCGGGGGACACGTCCCGGGTGCGCTACGACTATATTCTTGAACAGCGCAAGCGCAATCCAGAATACCAGACCCACGGGTCGAGTTACGGGTGGGTGCTCGCCTCCCGTGCGGCGGTGCGCAAGGCCCGGAAAAACGCCGGGGCCGTTCACATCCCGGTGCTTGTCCTGCAGGCCGAACATGACAACACGGTCAAACCGGGCGGTCAGGTGAAGTTTGCGGAGCGGGCGCAGAACGCCACGCTCGAACTGATCCGTGATACCAAGCATGAAATTTACGCCAGCCAGAATCCAACCCTGACGGCTTATTACCAAATGATGTTTTCATTCCTGGAGGCCTGACCATGGCAGAAAAAGAAAAACTCACAACCCTTGAGCGCAACTGGGTGCTCTATGACGTCGGGAACTCGGCGTTCACCCTTTTGGTGAGTACGATCATCCCGATATACTTCAAAAACATCGCCTCCGCGGCCGATGTGGCGGCTTCGGACTCGACGGCGTACTGGAGCTATGCGCTTTCCGTCAGTACGGTCATCGTGGCCATTCTCGGCCCGACCCTTGGCACCTTCGCGGACAATAAGGACCATAAGAAACCCATGTTCACATTCTTCCTCGTCCTGGGGGTCGGCGGGCTGGTCAGCCTGATTTTCCCGTCGAACTGGATGACGTTCCTGATTTTGTTTGTGATTGCGCGGGTGGGCTATTCGATGACGCTTGTGTTTTACGATGCGATGATGGTCGACGTGACTACGGATGAACGCATGGACTGGGTGTCGTCGTTCGGCTATGCCTACGGCTACATCGGATCCTGTGTGCCTTTTATCGGGTCGCTTGTCCTGATCCTCGGGGCAGGGAAAATCGGTCTGAGCACGTCCGCGGCGATGGGCATCGCCTTTGCGATCAACGCCGCATGGTGGACATTGACCACCTTGCCTTTATTAAAGACATACAAACAAAAATATTATGCCGAGACGCATACGGGTGTCGGGGAGACAATCGGCCGGCTCAAGCATGTGCTCGGGGAGCTGAAGGACAATGCCAAGGCGCGCATTTTCCTCATTGCGTTCTTCTTCTACATTGACGGGGTGTATACGATCATCGATATGTCCACCTCCTATGGCAAGGACGTGGGCATCAGCGACACCCAGCTTCTTCTGGCCCTTCTGTTCACGCAGTTCGTGGCCTTCCCGTGCGCTTTGATGTTCGGGAAGCTCTCGCGCAAGTATGAAGCCGACAAAATCATCCCGGTGTGTATCTTTGCGTATTTGTGCATCGCCCTGTACGCACTGCAGCTCGATACGGCGTGGAAGTTCTGGTTCCTGGCGACGATGGTCGGGATTTTCCAGGGCGCCATTCAGGCTTTGTCACGTTCGTACTTCGGGAAGATCATTCCGAAGGAAAAGAGTTCGGAGTACTTTGGGATATACGATATCTTCGGCAAGGGCGCGGCCTTTATGGGCACGATGTTAATGGGGGTGGCGTCGCAGATTTTCAACACCTCCCGGGCCGGGGTCGGTCTGATCGCAGGAATGTTTGCGCTGGGGCTGTTCCTGTTTGTCAAACAGTCCAAAATCAAAGCAGAGTAAAAGGTGCCGGTTTGATATGATCTCACTAAAGCAGACAGTGCAAATATACGACTCTGCACTGTCTCCCGGAGGTGGGATCATATCAGTTGGCACCTTTTTACATGAACTGTCTGTATACTCTGTTCCACCGGCAATCCGCGGAAAGGGTCTGGAGGATGATGTCCTGACGATCTTGCCAGTACGCATCCATCAGCTCCTCGAGGCTGTGGCGGTTCTCACCGATTTCCCGGTTGAGTGTTTCAATCAGACTCTGAATGTATATATCTTTGTTTGTATTCATTTTTCTTTACCTCCTTGTGGGATTGCCTGAGACTATAGCACAATACAGGGGAATGTAAAGGGGAAATTTCGGGATGCACACGATATGTGTTTTGTGTATAATAAAAGTCCGAACGAGGAGGTGAGAGAGATGATCAAGGAGATGACCCTGACATTTCTGAACGAACAGGAAGGCGCGCTGGATGTGCATGTGCGGATGGCCCACGGGCTTTTGACGTACAGGATCCGTTCGACGTTCTCGGATGACGAGGATATCGTAACGCTTGACCCGGCCGACTCCGAAACGTTCATCAATCGCCTGGAACTGCTCAATATCGAAGGCTGGGACAACCTTTACATCGGTCCCGGCTATGACGAACCCGATGCGGAGATGTGGTCTCTGTCGTATGAAACGGAATGGGACAGCCGGGAAATCCGCGGGATGGACGGTTATCCGTCCAACTGGGACAGCTTCATGGATATGATGGACGACCTCGTCGTCGAAATCGATTTCGTGAATCCCGATCGCATCGAACACTTCGAAATGAACTACACGCGCTTCGTCCCGATTGAAGGGGAGGAAGACAAGCGTTACGAAGAAATCTTCACGGCTGACCGGGCCATGGGCGTGGTCATGTATCAGAAACTTATGGACCCCGGCTGTACGACCAGCTTTCAGATCGACAATAAAGCCATTGTCCGCCGGTTCCTCGACTTTCTGACCGAAGACTTGCCGGTGCTGTACGACGGGAATCTCGACGAGGCCGAACGCACGGTGGAAATCATCACCGAACGCCGGGACGGCTTGCGTGATGTGGTCGCGATGCCGTACACCCGCACGGCGCTGCCGGAGGCGTGGCCGGAGGTGATCCGTTTGATCCATCACCTTTTCGAATTCATGGGGCCATTCGGGGATCTGATCAACCACTTCGCCTATGACATGGGCCGCCGCCCGGGGGAATACATTTACCCGTCGGTGTCCTTTGACGGTGAGTCGACCTACTGGTACCGGACCGAGGATGAATCAATCGAGGCGGGCATGTATGTGATTGTGCCGGTCGGACCGGAAAACATCCCGGCCCTTGGCCGCGTGCTGGATATCAGTTACTTCCTGCCGGAGAACGTCCCGTATCCGCTGGATGAGACCAAAATAATCATGCGTCCGGCACTCCCGGAGGAAATTCCCGATGACGATGCGTGAGATTCTGACGCAGGAAAAAGCCTGCGTGTTTGAGGCCGTGGATGCGGACACGGTGACCCGTCTGATCGACGGGATCTTCGCTTACGCCGAAGATTATTACAACCGTCCCGTCTCGGTGCGCATCACGTTTCACGGGGATGTGGTTGGTCAGCGCCTGGGCGCGGGGATGGGCCGCACGGCGCTCGATGAGCTCACAAAGATGGATGACTGGGTTGAGACACACAAGCACTCATCCCTGTATGTGAAAGAAGCAGGCCTGGATGACCGGGCGGTCGGCGGGGGCTTTCCCCTCATCGTCAACGATCAGGTGTGTGGCAGTATTGCCTGCACGGGGCTTGGCGGGGTGAAGAGTCACACCGCGGTGTATGAAGCCATCACAGATTTGCGGGCATGGTGACCTTCGGGTCACCTTTTTCGTTTCTTGACAGGGCGTTGTGGATTCGGGATAATGTCATCATGAAGCGTGATTATTTGAAGGAACTCAGAGAAGGGCGGGAGCTGAGTCTGAAGGACTCAGTCTTTTTGACGTGCCAATTGGCCCTGCCGGCGATCATGGCGTATATGGCGGCGGTGGTGATGCAGTACATCGATGCCTCGATGGTCGGACGCCTGGGCGCGAATGACTCTGCGTCCATCGGACTCGTGTCCTCGACGACGTGGCTGTTCGGGGGCTTGCTCAACGCGGCGGCTGTGGGTTACACGGTGCCTTTGGCCCAGAACATCGGCGCGGGGAAAACGAAAGACGCCCGGAATCTCGTGAAAATCGGGCTGATTGTGACGCTTTTGTGGAGTGTTCTTTTGGGCACAGTTGGCGTCCTGATTGCGCCATTCTTGCCGGGGTGGCTCGGGGGCGCCGGGGCCATCCGCAAAGGGGCCACGGCGTACTTTCTGATTTACGCGTTGTCTTCACCGTTTATGCAGATGAACTATACCTGCGGCGGGATGTTGCAGGGGACGGGGAATATGAAAACTGTCGGCGCTCTGGACATGAGCATGTGCGTGCTCGATGTGATTTACAATGCCTTTCTGATCTTCCCGACGGGATCGCTTCGTCTGGGAGCCTTCCGGCTGCCGGGCGCGGGCCTGGGCATCGCGGGGGCATCGCTCGGGACGGCACTTTCGCAAGTGAGTGTGTCTGTCATCTGCCTGTGGTATCTCGTGGTGAAAAGCGAAGAGCTTCATTTCCGCAAAGACGAACCGTTGCACTTTGACCTCACGCAGGTCATGGCCTCGGCGAAGCTATCCCTGCCGGTGGCCTTCGAACAAATCGTGACATGTCTGGCCTATATCGGGATGACGGTGATTGTCTCGCCTTTGGGGACGATTTCCATCGCCACCCACTCGTTTGCGATCACGGCGGAAAGCCTGTGCTATATGCCGGGTTACGGTATTGCGTCGGCGTCCCAGACGATGGTCGGGCAAAGCACCGGAGCGGGGCAGGAGACGCTGACCAGGCGTTTGGGCTTTCTGGGCACGATTCTGGCGATGATTCTGATGAGTGTTTCGGGGATGATTATGTATGCGCTGGCGCCGGTGATGATCGGGGTGCTTTCCCCTGATGCGGCGATCCGGGCGTTGGGGACGAAGGTGTTGCGTATTGAGGCGTTTGCGGAGCCGTTTTACGCGGCGTCCATCGTGGCGGCCGGCGTGCTCCGCGGAGCGGGGGACACCAGGGGCCCGAGCATTTTGAACTTTGTGTCGATGTGGTGTGTGCGTCTGCCGGCCGCATGGTTTCTCTCCCACAGGATGGGCCTTGTGGGCGTGTGGATTGCGATGTGCACCGAGCTCATTGTGCGGGGCTGCCTGTTTCTCATCAAGCTCAAAGTTTCACCGTGGCACAAGCCGTTGTGAATTTTTCACGCAGACGGGGCTGTGCTTGAAAAAGGCCGCCTAAGTTATTACAATGTTTATAAGTATTTGATTCAGTCATAACCAAAGGGGGAATACAAAATGAAGAACTTATGGAAGGAATTTAAAGAATTCGCGTTTGCGGGCAGCGTTCTGGATATGGCCATCGGTGTCATCCTCGGCGGCGCCATGAAAGAAGTCGTCGACCAGCTCGTTGGCAGTGTGTTGCTTCCGCTTATTTCCGGCATCGTGCATATGCCGGCGGACCTGGCCAAGATGTCGGCTGAGATCAACGGGATTGAAATCGTCTACGGGGCGTTCCTGTCGGCGCTGATCAACTTCCTGCTTCTGGCTCTGTGCGTCTTCCTGATGGTCAAAGCCATCAATAAGGCGAAGAGTGTCATTCCGGCTGAGGAAGAAGAGGAAGAGGAAGAAGAGGAAGAACCAAGTGCAGAAGCACAGCTCCTCACGGAAATCCGCGACCTGTTAAAAGCTCAGGCAGGCACAAGCGAAGAAGAGTAAACGAAAAGCGGCCAAGGCCGCTTTTTATTGTGTGTGAGATTTTCGCCTGGGACGACGGACGGAGTTGGTGGATTCAAGAGACATACCCACAGCTTTGTGAAAGAGTCGCTCAAGTTCGTCGTACTCGCAAAGCAGGGAATCCTGACGGGCATGGATCGTGTCTTCTTCGCTTATCTCCGACCAGTCAATGAAGTAACCTGCCTGGTCGGCGAGCTCAGAGAAAAACACACGTTGTATCCGGCCATTTCCTTCCCGGAAAGGGCGAAGGGCGTTGACCTGGCCAAAGCAGTATGCGGGCTTTTGGACAAAGAGTTCCTTTGTCAAACCTCGCAGATTGTTGTTTTGCTTGAGCTTGCGAAAGATGATACAGGCTTGCTCATCGAGATACTTGACGTGACATAACATTGGATCTTTTGCGATATCGACGGTGCGCGGCTGACCGACCCAGTCGCAGATGTCCTGGAGGAGGAGTTTGTGGATGGCGCAGAGATGGGCGTAATCAAAGTCACCCCGGACGGATACGTCAGGAGATAATCTGTGCTCATAGTGGTGATGGATCTTTCAAGCTGTTGCAGGTGCCGGATATCATCCTCCGTGACTTCATGCCTTTGTGTACCTCTGTTTGACCGCAAACAGCCTTGTCCGTATACGAAAAGAGACCTGTTCACACAGGTCTCCGGGTGTTATTTCTCGTCGTCAGACAAATCTTTGTTCAGGTAGGATGAACGGTGGGTTTCCTTGGCTTTCTCGCCGGTGTTGATTTTCAGCGTCAGCGTGTCACCGGAGTTCGTTGCAAACATGTTCATGTTCATGGCGTCTTCTTCGATGTCTTTGATCAGTTCATCCGTGTCCTTGGCGTCAACTTTGATTGGCATGGTCTTTCCCCCTCTGCGTTTGATACATTACTATATTAGTCACTGCCCGGAGGGATGTCAAATGTGGAAATATGGGAATTTGGCGGGCCCGGATGAAAAAGTCCAAAAAACTATTTGGCAATTGGGACAAGACATGTTATACTGTTAAGGCACCAGGGAAATGCCGGCTTAGCTCAGTTGGTAGAGCAGCGCACTCGTAACGCGCAGGTCGTAGGTTCGAGTCCTATAGCCGGCACCATCTTGGTTTTTCTTTTACGCCTTCAGGGCGTGTTTTTTTATACGTGCAAGCAGGACTGATTGTGGTCGTGGAAATTCGAAGAGATGTTCGTTTGCCTTGACCCGGAGTGCTTGGTATACTTGAAGGCATAAAGAAAGAAGATGACTCTATGAACAAAACTGTAACATTTAGAAACGGTGTCACTGTGCCGGCGCTCGGACAGGGCACGTGGTTTCTCGGGGAAGACCCCCGCACCCATGACGAAGAACTCGCGGCGCTCAGAGCCGGCATTGACAGCGGGATGACGCTGATCGACACGGCCGAAATGTACGGCAGCGGCCTGAGTGAAGAGCTCGTCGGCGAAGCAATCAGCGCATACAACCGTGAAGACCTCTTTGTGGTCTCGAAATTTTACCCGCATCACGCCGACCGTTACAGCCTGCGCGAAGCGCTGGAAGGCACGCTGGAGAGACTGGGGACGGATTATCTGGACCTGTATTTGTATCATTGGCGTGGCTCGGTCCCGCTCGCAGAAACCGTCAGCACCCTCGAGGACCTCAAGGCCGAAGGCAGGATCAAAGAGTGGGGCGTGTCGAACTTCGACACCGATGATATGGAAGACTTGTGGGCTGTCCCGGACGGGAATAAATGCCTGGTCAACCAGGTGCTCTATCACGTCGGCTCCCGCGGGATTGACTATGACCTTTTGCCGTGGATGAGAGACCATGACGTCGCTTTGATGGCGTACTGTCCGCTCGGGCAGATGACGCGTCTCAACCGCTCCCTCAACGCATCGCATGCTTTGGAGAGCGTTTGCGCCAGGCACGATGCGTCTTTGGCCCAGGTGATGCTGGCGTGGGCGGTGCGAGACGGCCATACGATTGCGATTCCGCGCAGTTCCAAAAAAGCCCATACGCTTGACAATGTCAAAGCCGACAACCTTGTGCTCGGCCCCGAAGACCTCGACCGGATCGACGAAGACTTCCCGGCCCCGACGCGCAAGATGTATTTGGATGTGGTGTGATGAGAATTGAAGTTACTGACACATTGACGGACGATATCCGTCACATCCGCGAAGAGGTGTTCATGGCGGAACAGGGGTTCCAAAATGAATTCGATGCATTGGATGAGATCAGCCGGTATGTGGTCGTCTACGACGGTGAGACCGCCGTGGCAACCTGCCGTTATTATAAGGAAGACGATGCCTGGCACATCGGCCGGGTGTGCACACTGAAAGCCTGGCGCCACAAAGGCCTGGCTTCGCTGGCTCTGAACGAAGCCCTGAAAGATATCGGTACACAGGGCGGACGGGTGCTTGTCGGGGCGCAGGTTACGGCCGCGCCGTTTTATGAACAGCTTGGTTTCACGAAAACCGAAGACTGCTATGAGGACGAAGGCTGTCCTCACGTTATGATGGAAAGGACACACTGATGGGAGCCATTGTCAACACAATCGCCGTCATCGCCGGCGGCCTGATCGGCTTGTTTTTCAAGCGCGGGATCAAAGAGAAATACCGGGACGGGATGATGAAGGCACTGGGCGTGGCGACGATGTTCATCGGCATGGCCGGGGCGCTCGCGCGGATGCTGGTGATTGAAGACGGGGCGCTCTCTGCCGAAGGGTCAATCCTCATTGCGGTGTCGCTGTCCTTCGGGACCCTCATCGGCGAGTTCCTGGATATCGAGGATTGGTTTGAACGTTTGGGCACCTGGCTCAAGGCCAAAGCCAAATCCAACGACTCGGGCTTTATCAATGCCTTTGTGACAACGTCGCTCACGATTTGTATCGGGGCGATGGCGATTGTCGGCTCGCTGCAGGACGGCCTGCTGCATGATCCGGGGATGCTGTATACGAAGGCGCTGTTGGATTTTCTTATTGTGATTGTGTTTGCGGCGGCGCTCGGTGTCGGTAGTGTGTTTGCGGCTTTACCGATTCTTGTGATTGAAGGCTCCCTGACGCTTCTCTCCGGGGCGCTTGCGGGCGTTCTGACGAGTGCGGTCATTGCAAATCTGGCGATGGCCGGCAATATCCTGATCTTCGTGGTCGGCTGGAACCTGTTCACTGACGACAAAATGCATGTGCGGGTTGCCAATATGCTGCCGGGGCTGCTGGTGGCGGCTGCGCTCACTTTTTTCCTGTGAGAATCTTTCCAAAATCACTATTGACAAAGGTGTTAAAAGTTGGTAGTCTATACATGCTTTCAAAAACTGCTCAGGTGGTGGAATGGTAGACACGCTAGTTTCAGGTACTAGTGGTTTATGCCGTGTGGGTTCAAATCCCATCCTGAGCACCATCTAAAAGCAAGAGCGGCCTCCGGGTCGCTTTTTCTTTGTCCGGGCATACGAAAAGGAAGCCGTGAGGCTTCCTTTGTCTTTAATATGTCTTTTTAACCGTTGGCAGGACGTTTGGCTGATGGATTTCGTCCTTCTCGAGGAAGTAGTCATACTCAAAGTCGAGCACGCTTTCGGAGAAGTCCCTGGCGATGGCCTTGGCCCCTTCGAGGTCGAAGTAATCCGGGTTGCCGCACTCCTTGGCCGATGTGGCCGGGATGTCCTGGTCCCATTCAGCGATGACTTTCATCATCCCGCGGATGTACGGTGCGACCGCCGCGATATCGAGGTCACGGGTGATGAGGTTGAACCCCGTCATACCGCCCATCGGCCCCCAGTAAATGATTTTGTCCTGGAAGTTGGCGTTTCTCAGCAGCATTGAGCCGATGTGTTCGATCGCATGAGCCGCCTTCGGGTCCATGGCTTCGGCCGTGCCTTCAAACATCTCCTTCGGGGACACCGTGCGCACGTCATAGACGATGATGTCGCCGTCCTGTTTTTCCTTATAAATGCCCTTGTTCAGCTTGGTGTGATCCACCGTATAGCGTGTCATTTTCCTCATATGCTTGCACCTACCTTTTCATTCGTCACTTTGATTACAAATATTTTATCAGACTTCAGAGAGCTTTGCATTAATATTTTGTGAGAGACATGTAAAAAGGGGGAAGAAGCCTAGATTTTCTGGAATTCGTACAGTAGAACCTCGCCTTTGTCGCGTGTTTTGTTCAAATCGATGATGCGCTGGTTGGACGAGCCGCGGAATTTCAGTTTGCGGTCACTGAGGGCCGCCACATACGGGCCGTCAATAAGCACGTCAACGTTGTCGAGAGGGTGCTCCGGGGCATCAGCGAGCTCTTCATAGAGGAATGAGGAGTACATCCAGATGGTTTTGCCCGGGCAATTCTCACGGATCCGGGCTAAAAGATCACTCACTTCCTGACGGTGTTCCGGCTCCATCGGCTCGCCGCCGAGGATGGTGAAGCCCACGATATGGGGTCTGTTAATGATGGCGATGAGCTTGTCTTCGAGCTCTTTGGTGAACTCTTTCCCGCCGCAGAAGTCCCATGTCTCTTCGTTGAAGCACCCCGGACAGTGCCGGTTGCAGCCCTGCACGTACAGCGAGGCGCGGACGCCCGGCCCGTTGGCAATATCGATTTCTCTGATTTGTGCGTATCTCATACTGTTTCAATCCTTTCCATACTTCGTAGAAAAACGCAATCACCACAAAGATGATTGCGTTTTGAGTTCTTAGTCGCCGTTGTAGACGCGGTTGTCAAGGTGCACGAAACGTTCCTTGATTTCCTGCGTCCGGCCCTTGTTCCAGAAGTTATCACCGAGGTATCCGCATGTGCGGCGGCAGACGTTGAGCGTCTTGTGGTCACGGTTGCCGCAGTTCGGGCAGTACCATTCGCCGTTGTCATCGATGAGGATTTCCCCGTCGAATCCGCACACCTGGCAGTAGTCGGATTTCGTGTTGATTTCTGCATACTGGATCGTGTCATACATGTAGTTGATGAGCTGCTTCATGGCTTCGAAGTTGTTCTGCATGTTCGGCACTTCGACATAGGAGATGGCCCCGCCTGTCGAGAGGTTCTGGAACTGCGCTTCGAATCCGAGCTTCGCAAAGGCATCGATTTCCTCACGCACATTGACGTGATAGGAGTTCGTGATGTAGTCCTTGTCCGTGACACCCGGGACAACGCCGAAACGTTTTCTGAGGGCGCGGGCGAGCGTGTACGTCGTGGATTCGGCTGGTGTGCCGTAGAGGGAGAAGCCGATGTTCGTCTTTTCTCTCCAGATTGTGCACTGGTCTTTCAGCTTCGTCATGATCTTGCGGGCGAGCTCTTCGCCTTCCGGCGTCGTGTGGGATTCACCCGTGAGGGCAACGACGCATTCGTACAGGCCGATGTAGCCGAGCGAAATTGTCGAGTAGTTGCCGTAGAGGAGCTTGTCGATGGTTTCATCGTGATCCAGACGGGCAATCGCGCCGTAACGCCAGTGGATTGGGGAGACATCCGCGAGGGTGCCTTTGAGCGATTCATGCCGGAGCATGAGTGCTTCGAAGCACAGATCGAGACGTTCGTCCAGAATCTTCCAGAACGCATCCATATCCTTGTTGGCGGAAAGGCCCACATCGGTCAGGTTCAGCGTCACAACACCCTGGTTGAAACGGCCGTACCATTTGTATTCACCGTTTTCGTCTTTCCACGGCATCAGGAAGCTGCGGCAGCCCATGCACGGGAAGACATTGCCTTCGTAGTTCTGTTTCATGATCTTGGCGCTGATAAAGTCCGGCATCATGCGCTTGGAGACGCACTTGACGGCGAGGTCCGTGAGATAACGGTATTCCGAATCATCAGGGACGTTGTTTTCATCGAGCACATAGAGCAGTTTCGGGAACGCCGGGGTGATGTAAGCACCGACCGGGTTCTTCATGCCGAGGTATCTCTGGTTGAGGAATTCTTCAATCAGCATCGCTGTTTCCTTCTCGTATTCCGGGTCTTCACTGATGTACATGAAGACGGAGAGGAACGGGGCCTGACCGTTCGTCGTGGAGAAGGTGTTGATCTGATACTGGATTGTCTGCACGCCGGCCTTGATTTCGTCCTTCAACCGGAGCATTGCAATCTTGTCGAGCTGGTCGTCGGAGTAAGAAATGCCGATGGCCTTTGCTTCTTCCTTGATCTTGGCGATGTGCTTGTTGTAGGACATACGCACGAACGGTGCGAGGTGGGCGAGGGAAATTGTCTGCCCGCCGTACTGGCCGCAGGCGACCTGCTGAACAATCTGTGTTGCAATCGTGCAGGCGGTCTGAAGCGACTTTGGCGTTTCAATGAGCTTGCCGTTGATGACTGTGCCGTTTTCAAACATATCCTTGAGGTTGACGAGGCAACAGTTGAACATCTTCTGAATGAAATAGTCCATATCATGGAAGTGAATCAGCCCTTCGTCATGCGCCTGAACGATTTTCGGCGGCAGCATCAGTCTTCTGCAGTAGTCCCTTGAAAATTCCCCGGCGATCAGGTCGCGCTGGGTGGCGAGAACGGCTGCGTCTTTGTTGGAGTTTTCCTCCATTGCGTCTTTGTTTGTCTGTTTGACAATGCCGTAGATTTCCGAGTCGATCGTATTTTCTTCACGCTGGAACTCACGGACTTTCCGGTAACCTTCGTAGGCTTTCGCCGTCAGGATCTGGCCTTTGTCGATGAGTTTTTCGAACACCTGACCTTCAATACGGTAGATGTCCACACGCTGCGCACCGTTGTTCTTGTGCCAGTCTTCGATTTCCTGGGCAATCTCTTTGGCAATCTTTTCGTCAATGATGCCCGAACCGTACTTCATGGCCTTGAGGATGGCGACTTCAATCTTTTTTGCGTCAAATTCCACGAGGCTTTTATCTCTTTTAATAACTTGCATAGTTTGACGTCCTTTCCCTGAAATATTTTTTCCTCACATATTATGACAGTGTTTAGTTGAATTTGCAACTAAATTGTTTTTGAATTTTTTTTGGTCATATAAAACGGGCGTTTCAGACATATTTTGGGTTCTGTCTGACGACACCCGGAAATATAATTGACTTTCGGTTATTTTGTCATAGAATGGGGGTAATTTCGGAACTCTATATTCCGGGAGTAAGGAGAGAAAGTTATGAAAAAGTTAGATGAAATGTCTCACGCCATGCAGCGTAAGGCCGCATCGGCATTGATTGATAAAGTATTACGCGATCTGGACAAAGACCGCGAAGGTGAATTTTTAAAGATTGTGGATTATGCGGAAAAGTTCTACGGTGACGGGTTCACCAAAGAACAATATGATCATGCGCGCGCGTACGTGCAGAATCCGGACAACCGCTGGATGAAAGTCATCAACCGCGTCATCGACGAAACAGATCCCCATGTCGCCAGAATGACCCTGCTGAACCTCGGTTATGAAGCGTTCCTGCGGGGCACGAAGATGATCCGCAAAAACCGCGAAGTTTACAACTGCAACATTCCGTGGCTGATCCTGTTTGACCCGACCGACGCCTGCAACATGCATTGCACGGGTTGCTGGAGCGGCACATACGGCCACAAACACAATATGTCTTTCGAAGACATGGACAAAATCGTCACCCAGGGCAAAGAGCTCGGTGTGTATCTTTATATGATGACGGGCGGGGAGCCGCTCGTGCGCAAGAAGGACATCCTGAAGCTGGCCGAAAAGCACAACGATGCTTACTTCTCGATTTACACGAACTCGTCCCTTATTGATGATGAGTTCTGTAAAGAAGTCGTCCGCCTCGGCAATATCACCTTCCAGCTCTCCATCGAGGGCACGCCGGAAACCAACGACATGCGCCGCGGGGAGGGTCACTACGGGATGGTCATGAAGGCCATGGACCTCTTCAAAAAGTACGGTATTCTCTTTGGCACAAGTATTTGCTACACGAGAGCGAATGTGGAGGCTGTCACGAATGATGAGTTCCTGAACATGATCGCTGACAAGGGCGCCCGTTTCGGGTTCTTCTTCCACTACATGCCGGTCGGCATGAACGCCGCTCCGGAACTGATGCCAACGATTGAGCAGCGCAAGTACATGATCCACCGCATCCGTGAAATCCGTTCGGAAAACTGCGACCTCGGCTTCTATCCGATGGACTTCCAGAACGACGGGGAATACGTGGGCGGTTGTATCGCCGGCGGCCGGAACTACTTCCACATCAACGCCAACGGTGATGCAGAACCATGCGTCTTCATCCACTACTCCAACACGAACATCCATGACAATTCGATTCTGGAAATGCTGCAGAGCCCATTGTTCATGGCCTACCACAACGGTCAGCCGTTCAACCGAAACCACCTCAGACCGTGTCCGATGCTCGAAAATCCGGACCTGCTCGTGAAGATGGTGCATGAAACCGGCGCCCATGACACAAACGCCGAAACCCCGGAAACGGTCGAACACCTTTGCGACAAGTGCAAGGATTACGCTGAATCGTGGGGCGTGGCCGCCGAGGATGAATGGAACAGCGAAGTCCACAAAGTCCCGGCATACCAGAACTACGCTCCGGAAAACCGCTGCGACGACATTTACGTCGCGTCCAAGCCTGAAAACCAGAGAGCGCGCAAACATTAAACGAGAGGAGTGCTTCAGAGACAAGAAGCACTCTTTTTCAATGCGGACACGTTTTGTCCTCCTGATCCTTCAGAACATATGGCATCATAAAGACACACAGAAAGGAGGCCGTATGCAGACATTCGGAGCTTACTTGAAAGCATCCCGGGAGAAGATGGGCCTGACGCTCACCGAAGCCGCGGAACTGGCCGGGTACACCCGCCGCCATTACGCCCGCCTCGAGTCCGGGGACACGGTTCCCGGTGTCGTTACGTTCGACGCGTTGGTCAAACTCTTCCATATGGATGTCAGCACCGCCCTTTGTGCGTATCATGATCAGGACATCATGAAACGGCTGGAAAGGGGCGCGCGGGATCACGGCGCGGGTCACTCCGCGTCGTTTGACTTTTCTGTGGATGCATATTTGTGTACCGGGGTATCCGGTCCTCTTGAAGGCGTTGTATCCGGTGCTATAATGTGAGTGACCCCCATCCGGGAAGGTCCGCTACAATTCATCTTTGTCAAAACGAGGGCGCAGCGCGGTGTCTCCCTATAGATGCGCCAACCCGAAAGACGATGGGTCTTTCAATCGGATCTGTGCGTTGTCACAGGAAATGTATAGGAAAAGGAGACAACCATTATGACAAAGACAATGAAATTCTGGCATACCAGTGGTCTGGTGTGTGAGCGGATCGAGGCGAAGGGCTGGTCCCGGGCCGATGTGGCCCGTGAGGTCAGCGTCAGCACGAGAACCCTGCGGCGTTTCCTGAACGAAGGGGACGGTGAAACAGAGACGATCGTGAAGCTGTTGAACCTGACCGGGTGTGATCCGGATGAGGCAATGGAAGCCCTGCAAAGGGATTTCTCCCAGCCGGTGCGGGTCCCATCAAACGGTGCGGTCTGACTGCGCCGTTTTGATGTTCTGTTCTGTTGAGAAACAGGATGGGAATGTTATAATGAAAGTGGCTCCTCTTCACGAGCGCTTTTCCACAATTTGATCCATGTCATCACGGTGACGCGGCCGGCATCCTCCGGATATATAACGCGTAAAACAGGCTTTGAACGCAGATTCTTTATTGCCAATCGGAAAGAGAGGATGATGATTATGACATGTCAGAGTGTTGGAAAGCTCATGAAGCGCAGTCTCAAAGAGCTGGGGTACACCCAGAGTGCCGGGCTCGATGTGTACAATGACTATTTGGTCCGTTGTAAGATCAAGCCCGCGGGTTACACGATGGACATCCGCCGGTTCCGGGACTATTTGGCCGGGAATCACGTGGATGCGGACGTGGTGAAATATTTCATCGACGCATTTTACACAAATGCGGACGGGTCGAAATCCCCGCAGTACGATCAGGTGCAGCGGGACTTCGTTGTGGCTCTGTACGATGGCTTTGACTTCACCCACCGGCTCGAGATGTGATCCGGGAGCTGACACAGGCGGCATGGCTTTGGCCATGTCGTTTTTTTGCGATGAGCGCAATCCGGGATAGACCGCAAAGGCAATTTTTGGTACTATGCAAGAGGAAACGAGGTAAATCATTATGGAAATGGATGAACTGCTGAATTCTTACGGCTGTATGACATTCTCGGATGATGTGATGAAAGAACGGATTCCGAAGTCAACGTACAAGGCTTTTCATGACGCTCTGGATAATGGCGAGGAGCTCTCCAAAGAGACGGCGACCGTCATTGCGAACGCGATGAAGATTTGGGCGGTGGAACAGGGGGCCACGCATTTTACCCACTGGTTCATGCCGATGACCGGATCAACCGCGGAAAAACACGACTCATTTATTGAACCTTCCGAAAGCGGGGCATCGCTGGAATTTTCGGGCAAGACCCTGCGCAAGGGTGAAACCGACGCCTCCAGCTTCCCTTCGGGTGGCCTGCGGGCGACGTTTGAAGCGCGCGGCTATACGGCCTGGGACTGCACGTCCCCGGCGTTTGTCAAAAACCATTCCCTGTATATCCCGACGCTGTTCTGCTCGTACACGGGCGAAGCGCTCGATGAGAAAACACCGCTCCTGCGCTCTCTCGACGCTTTGAACACATCCGCGCTCGACCTGCTGAAAACCCTGGGCGTGGACGGTGTCAACCACGTCAGCGCCTCGGTCGGGGCCGAACAGGAATACTTCCTGGTGCCGGATGAATACTGGCAGCAGCGCATGGACCTGAAGCTTACGGGCCGCACCCTCTTCGGGGCGATGGCACCGAAGGGTCAGGAAATGGGCGACCATTTCTTTGGCTCGATCAAGCGTAAGGTCGGGGCGTTTATGGAAGACTTGGACCACGAACTGTGGAAATACGGCATTCCGTCCAAAACCAAGCATAACGAAGTTGCGCCGGCCCAGCACGAAGTGGCGTGTGTTTACCGCCAGTGCAATATCACGGCCGACAATAACCATCTCCTGATGACCCTGGCCAAAGACGTGGCCAAGAAACACGGCCTGCGTTGCCTCTTGCATGAAAAACCATTCGAAGGTGTGAATGGCTCCGGCAAGCATAACAACTGGTCGATTGCCACGGACACGGGTGTGAACCTGTTTGATCCGGGCAAGGACCCGTTGAACAACCTGCCGTTCCTCGCCGTGCTCGCCTGCACGATCAAGGGCATTGATGAATATGCGGAATTACTGCGGCTCTCTGCCGCTTCCGCCGGCAACGACCACCGTCTCGGGGCCAACGAAGCCCCGCCGGCCATCATGTCCATCTTCCTCGGCGACGCGCTTGACGCCGTGGTGAACCAGATCGTGAGCGGCCACAGCGCTGAAGTGAAAGACAGAGAACGGTTTGACACGGGCGTCTCGGTCATTCCGACATTCGCCAAGGACAACACCGACCGCAACCGGACATCCCCGTTTGCGTTCACCGGCAATAAGTTCGAATTCCGCGCCGTCGGTTCGGCCCAGTCGATTTCCGATGCCAACACGATCCTCAACACCGTGCTGGCCGAAGAAATGGCCCAGATGAATGAACTCATCAAGGGCGGGATGAGCCCGATGGAGGTCATCCGCAAGTTCCTCTCTGAACACGAACGCATCATCTTCAACGGTGACGGCTACAGTGAGAAGTGGGAAGAAGAAGCCCTGCGCCGCGGCCTGCCGAACAATAAAAACACGGTTGACGCGACCGACTGCATGAAAGAAGAGAAAAACATTCAGCTCCTCGAAAAGTGGGGCGTGTATTCCCGTGTGGAATTCCAGTCCCGCTACGAAATCCTTTTGGAGAAGTACACCAAGACCCTGCAGGTTGAGGCTCTGACCGCCTCCAAGATGGCCCGCACCCAGCTGTATCCGGCAATTGTGAAATACATTGGCAAGCTCGCTCAGGATGCCCGTGACCTTGAGGCCGTGGGTGTGCCAAACAAATTCATGACCGAGGATCTCGAAGTGCTCTCGGCCGGGGCAAGCGAAATGCGAAACGACATGCAGAAGCTTGACACCGCCATTGCCCATGCCCGTCAGTGGGAAAACCGTCATGCCTACGAAGAAGCCAAAGAGTGGCGTGACTGCGTCCTGCCGGCGATGGACAAGCTGCGCGAAACGACCGACCGGCTCGAATCCATGATTGACGAAGCTGACTGGCCGATTCCGAATTACGTCGACCTGCTCTTCGGCGTTTAACCAAACCCAGGCAAGAATTCCCCTGTTCTCTACAGGCAGCGGGATGAATTGCCCATAAACTAAGAAGTCGTGCTGTGGCACGACTTCTTTTGATTTTGTATATCCGGACACAAAAAAGTACAAAACAGAGGTATTCATATTCTCTTGGATCGAACCGATTAAAGTTATCAATTACATGAACAAATATTCTTGGTTGGACTGCCCTATAATCAGTCGAAGAATAGGGAAAGGATGATAATTATGAGAGATTTGGACAATAATGCACATTCAGTATTCCTGCTCTATTACCATCTGATTCTGGCGGTCAAATACTGAAGGAAAGTCCTGGATGATGAGGTCTCTGAAAGGGCAAGGGAGATCTTCGAATACATCGCTCCGAACTACCATATCACATTGGAGGAGTGGAATACGGATGAGGATCATGTCCATATCCTGTTCCGCGCCCATCCCAAAACGGAAATCAGTAAGTTCATCAACGCATATAAGTCAGCGAGCAGCAGGCTCCTGAAGAAAGAGTTCCCGCAGATATATCGAAACACAGGGGGGAGAAATGAAGAACAGGGCATACAAGTTCCGGATTTATCCGAACAAAGAGCAGCAGGACATGTTGGCAAAGACCTTCGGCTGCGTCAGGTTCATCTACAACCGGATGTTGGAAGATAAGATGACACACTATAAAGAGACCGGAGAGATGTTGCGGAATACGCCGGCTCAGTACATGAAAGAATATACCTGGCTGAAGGAAGTGGACAGCCTGGCTCTGGCCAATGCCCAGCTCCATCTGGACAGGGCTTATAAGAACTTCTTCAATCGTCCGGAGACCGGGTTTCCGAAATACAAGTCCAAACACCGCAACCGTATGAGCTATACCACGAACGTGGTCAACGGGAATATCCGTCTGGAAGAAGGACGGCTCCGTCTGCCGAAGGTTGGAAAAGTCAGAATCATCGTCCACAGGGCGGTCCCCGAAAACGGGACGCTCAAGTCCGTTACGGTATCAAAGGCTCCTTCCGGAAAGTACTATGCCGGTCTGCTTTATGTCTTAGAAGAAACGACGGCAGTCAGGAAACCTGTAAAATTATCCGGAGAGCCATTCGAAAAGAGGACAATCGGCCTTGACTTTTCCATGCACGGGCTATATAAGGACAGTCATGGAAATGAGCCGGATTATCCCCGGTATTATCGTCAATCGGAAGAGAAACTGAAAAGAGAACAGAGGAAGCTCTCAAAGATGGAAAAAGGGAGCAGGAACCGCGAAAAGCAGAAGATCAAAGTCGCAAGGCTCCATGAGAAGGTCGCAAACCAGAGAGAGGATTTCCTGCATAAAAACATCGGGACAGATAGCCAATGTCTATGATGTGGTATGTGTGGAAGATCCGGATATGAAGGCTATGAGACAATCTCTCCATTTCGGGAAATCGGTATCGGACAACGGATGGGACATGTTCATGGGGTTTTTGAGCTATAAGCTGGAGGAACAAGAAAAAGAACTGGTAAAAGTCGCCCGGTATTATCCGGGCAGTCAGCTGTGCCATGTATGCGGATACCGCAACAGGGAAGCGAAGGATCTGATGATCCGGGAATGGACCTGTCCCGTGTGCGGGACGCATCATGACCGGGACGAGAATGCGGCGATCAATATCAGGGAGGAAGGTCTGAGACTACTCAGTGCCTGATGAAAATAAAGTAACCAAAGAAGAAACTTAGAACCGTTGGGCCAACGGGGATAGCTCGCTTATGCCTGGCACATTGGCGCCATCGAACGAGAAGCCCCCTCCTCTAAGCGGAAGCGCAGGAGGCGGGAGTAAGTCACACAACCTGACAAAAACACACCACATCCGCCAAACGAACTTTCGTTTCGGCGGATGGTTTGTTATAATGGGGATACGAATCAGACACAGGAGGATGAGGCTATGAACATCAGGACATACACCGAAGACGATCTCGACAAGGTCATTGATTTGTATTACGACACTGTGCACAGTGTGTATGCGGCGGATTACACCGACGAACAGATGGACGCCATTGCGCCCAAGGACGTCAACCGCGTGCACTGGGCCACGTCGCTGGCGAAAAACCACACGCTTCTTGCGGAAAACGAGGCCGGGGATTTGCTGGGCTTCGGCAACATCGGGGAAACAGGCTTTCTCGACCGTTTGTATGTGTCCAAGGACCATCAGGGCGAAGGGGTTGGCAGTGCGCTGATCCACGACCTTGAAGCCTATGCCCGTGACAACGGGAATATGACCATCAACACCATTTCCTCCGTGACCTCTCTGCCGTTCTTCGAACATATGGGCTATGGCATTCTCAGTGAAGACATCACCGAGCGCCATCAGGTCCGTGTCATTCAGTACACGATGGAAAAAGAGTTGTAAACCCAAAGCGCCCTCCGGGACGCTTTTGTCTTGACAAGCACTCGCAAATATCTTAAAACAAAAACCATGAAGCGACTTCTCAACTATGTGCCTTCGGCACTGATACTGACAATGATTTTTATGTTTTCGACCCAGAACGGCAGTGACTCCGGCCATCTCTCGACGATGATCTACGAGTTTCTGGCCTCCCTGGTGACGCTCCCTTTCTCACAGGCCACGATGACCTTTCTCATCCGCAAAGCCGCGCATATGACCGAGTTCGGTCTTCTGGCTTTGAGCTTGTACTGGGGCATGAAGCGCAACGGGCATGTGCATTTGTTTATCGCGCCGCTCCTGTGGAGTGCCTTCTTCGCCGCCCTCGACGAAACCCACCAGCTCTTCGTCAGCGGCCGGGCCGGGCAGGTGCGTGATGTCCTGATTGATACATTGGGGGCCTTTTTGTATCTTTTGATGCTTTTTCTGATCAAAAAATTCATAAAAAACAAACCTGCTTCTTGAATTTAACCCGGGCAAAGAATATGCTTGGGGTACACAAGGAGGTTAGGTATGAAAAAGGTATTTGTATTGGTGCATGACTACTGGCACCATGATGACACGATCAAGCCAATGATTGATCGGCTGTTTGATGAGAACTGGGACGTAACGTTCACCACGGATCCGAAGGAATTTCTGGATGTGACGCCGGACGTGTTCCTGTCGTTCAAGGACCCGGTCGAAAATGACCAGATCCCGACACCGATTTGGTGCGACGACGCGTGGACGGAGAATTTCCTCGCCAAGGTCAGCGATGGTATGGGCGTGGTGGCTGTGCATGCCCAGTGCACGGATTTGCCGGAAGGCCATCCGATGCTGGTGAATATTGTGCGCGGCACGTTCCTCAGACATCCTCATAAATGTCCGGTCACGTTCAAACCGCTCAAGGACCATCCGGTGCTTGAAGGGGTGGAAGAATTCACCTTCGCCGGTCCGGATGAACAGTATGTGATGGACATGCAGGACGAACCGTCCACGACCATCATCGCTGAGACGGAAAGTGAACACGGCACGCAGCCGGCGGTGTGGGTGCACACGTACGGGAAAGGCCGCGTGGTCTGCATCACCCCGGGCCATCTCACGGAAACGCTGTGCGATGCGCCTTACATGAAGCTCGTCATGAATGCCATCAACTGGAGCACAGGCGAATAATAAAAAAGAGCCGGCGGACAAGTGTCCGTCGGTTTTCGTCAGTCTTCCTGAAGGTCAGCCCATTCATCCATCAGGGCTTCGAGTTTCTGATTCAGGGTTTCAATCTCCTGTGTCAGGTCGTTGTATAAATTATAGTCATTCATGGCCTCGTCGGATGCGAGGTCTTTTTCTTTCTCTTTGAGCGTCTCTTCCAGGGTCGCGATGTCTTCTTCGACCTTCTTGATGCGGTTGCGGGTTTTGCGGTCGATGAGGTTTTGTGTCTTGGCCGCGGTGTCGGCGCTTTGGTTTTTTTCTTCTGCCGCTTCGACCTTGTGGGCCATGTAGTAGTCATAGTCGCCCTGGTAGTCACGGATGCCGTGCGGGGTGAGCTCCATCACCCTTGTCGCAATCTTATTAATAAAGTAACGGTCATGGGAGATAAAGAGAATCGTGCCTTCAAAGTCGAGCAGGGCGTCTTCGAGCACTTCCTTCGACTGGATGTCGAGATGGTTCGTCGGTTCGTCGAGGATGAGGAAGTTGTCCCGGTGGAGCAGGAGCTTCATCAGCACGACCCGCCCGCGTTCACCGCCGGAGAGGACGTCAATCGTTTTGAACACATCATCGCCCTTGAACTGGAAGGCCGCACACATCGAGCGGATTTCCGTGTTCGTCATCGTCGGGTAGGTGTCACTGATTTCATCAAACACACTCTTCGATGAGGAGAGGGACATTTGCTCCTGGTCATAGTAACCAATCATCACCTTCACGCCTTTTTGCACCCGGCCGGAGAGTGGCAAAAGGTCCTGCAGGATGACGCGGAAGAGGGTTGTTTTCCCAATCCCGTTGTCGCCCACGAGGGCCACGCGTTCCCCTTTGGCTATGTCAAAGGACACATGGTCGAACAGAGGCTCACGGCCAAAGCCGGCTGAAACGTTGTCGACGTGCAGGACGTCATGGCCGGATTCCACGGCCGGACTGAACTGCATGCGGATGGCTTCCGGCAGGGCGCTCGGGCGCTCGACCCGTTCCATCTTCGCCAGCGCTTTTTCCTTCGACTCCGCCCGCTTGACGGACTTTTCCCGGTTGAAGGCTTTAAGCGTGTCAATGGACTGTTGCATGCGTTTGAGTTCTTTCTGGTTGTTCAGGTAGTGCTTGAGGTCCACGTCACGGTTGTGTTTTTTGATTGTTGCATACTCGTCGTAGTGACAGTTGTACACCGTGCTTTTCCCGCCTTCGATTTCCATGATCGAGGTGGTCACCCGGTCGATGAAATAGCGGTCGTGGGAGACGGCAATCAGGGCTTTGTCATAGCTGCGCAGGTAGTTTTCCAGCCACTCGATGGCGCTGAGGTCGAGGTGGTTCGTTGGTTCGTCGAGAAGCAGGACGTCCGGCCGGCTCAGCAGCAGCTGGCCGAGCCCGAGCCGGGTTTTTTCCCCGCCCGACAGACCGCCCACAGGACGGTGCCACTCAGATTCGTCAAAGCCGAGGCCCGCCAGGACGCCTTTGATATTGGAGGTCATCGCATAGCCCCCGTCATGTTCGAAGCGGTTCGTCAGGGTGTCGTATTCTTTCATGACTTTGTCGAGATTATCGGTCGATCCCATCAAGTCCTCGAGTTCGCGCAGGCGTTGTTCAATCTCCTTCAGATATGCAAACGGGGCGGCGAGGGTTTCGTAAATGCCTTTGTCGGGATCGAAGCGGTGGTTCTGGCGCAAATAGCCGATGTCCAGCCCGGACGGGATGGACAAACTGCCGCCGTCAGGGTCTTCTTCCCCGGTCAAGAGTCGCAGCAGGGTGCTTTTCCCGGCGCCATTGACGCCGATGATGGCCATGTGGTCGTGTTCACCGAGCGAAAACGTCACGTCTTTCAGGACGCTTGTGCCTTCGTATGATTTGGATAAATGGGACGCGCTCACCAACATGTTCAGTCACCTCCTGCGCTTTGCGTTGACATCATAACATACTTTTTGGCAATTGAATATTGCAAATCCCACCTCATTCTGTATAATTGTATACAATAAAGGAGGACGTCTGAGCATGAACTTAGCGTACAAAATTCTCAAGAACCACCTTCTCGAAGGCGAACTCGTTCCGGGGACGTCCATTGCGATCGGCATCGACCAGACGCTGACCCAGGACTCCACGGGCACGATGGCCTACCTGCAGCTCGAAGCCATGAACATTGAACACGTGGCGGTGAAGCAAGCGGTGGCTTATATCGACCATAATATGTTGCAGACGGGATTCGAAAACATGGACGACCATGAATTCATCCGTTCTGTCGCCAAGAAACACGGCATCACTTTCTCCAAACCGGGTAACGGTGTGTGTCACCAGCTCCAGCTCGAAAACTTCTCCAGGCCGGGCGAAACTCTCGTCGGGTCCGACTCCCACACGCCGACGTGCGGCGCAATGGGCATGATTGCGATTGGGGCCGGGGGTCTTGACGTGGCGGTGGCGATGGCCACCGGCAAGTACTACGTCCAGTGTCCGTCGGTGCTGGAAGTCAAACTCGTCGGAAAACGTCAGCCGTTCGTCTCGGCCAAGGACGTCATCCTCGCCATCCTGCAGAAACTCTCCGTCAAGGGCGGCGTGAACAAGATTGTGGAATACACGGGCGAAGGCATCAAAGACCTGTCGCTCACCGACCGCGCGACGATCTGTAATATGGGCGCTGAACTCGGGGCTACGACATCCGTCTTCCCGACCGATGAACTGACCCTTGCCTACCTCGAGCAACAGGGCCGGGCGGCAGACTTCAGGGAAATGATTGCCGACAGTGATGCGACGTATGATGAAAGCATCACCATCGATTTGAGCACCCTTGTGCCCATGACGGCCAAACCGCATTCTCCGGATGCGGTCGTGCCGGTGAGTGAACTCGAAGGCATGCACATCAACCAGGTTGTGATTGGCTCCTGCACGAACTCGTCTTTGCCGGACATGTTACATGCGGCGGCGATTCTCAAGGGCCATAAAGTGGCGGACCACGTTTCGCTCGTCATCGCACCGGGCTCTTCGTCGATCCTGGCGATGCTGTCGGACTGCGGGGCGCTCCATGACATGATCCACGCCGGGGCGCGTATTCTCGAATGCGGCTGCGGACCGTGCATCGGCATGGGCCAGGCACCGCTCTCCAAGGGTATTTCCCTGCGTACGATCAACCGCAACTTCAAAGGCCGTTCGGGCACGAATGATGCGGGCGTGTACCTCGTTTCCCCGGAAATCGCGGCGCTCTCCGCAATCAAGGGCGAACTGACATGTCAGTTTCCAGAGGATCTGACTCTGCCGGAAGTGCCTTACACACCATTCGTGAAAAACACGAACTTTTTCCTCAATGACTACGACCCGGACAACGAAGTGTACATGGGCCCGAACATCAAACCGGTGCCGCGCGGCGACAAGCTCACGGACACGTATGCCGGCAAGGTTGTGCTGAAGGTCGGCGACAATATTTCCACGGACCACATCGTCCCGTCCGACTCCAAGCTCCTGCCGTTCCGCTCCAACGTGCCTCATCTGGCGAAGTTTGCCTTCTCCAAGGTCGATCCGGATTTCTACACCCGGGCGGTGGACAACGGTGGCGGTTATATCGTCGGCGGCGACAACTACGGTCAGGGCTCTTCGCGTGAACACGCAGCCCTCGTGCCGAATTACCTCAAAATCAAAGCGGTCTTTGCGCTGAGCTTTGCGCGCATCCACCGTTCCAACCTCATCAATAACGGCATCCTGCCGCTCGTCATCGACCAGGCCGGTTATGACTTCTTCAACGATACAGACACGTATGAAATCAGTGACCTGATGAATGCGGTGGACAATGGCACGGGTGTCACGGTCACGAATCAGACCACGGGTGATACGATCACGGCCGCGCTCAGCCTGTCCGAGCGTGAGAAAGTGATGATTCACTACGGCGGCCTGCTCAACGCCATCAAAGAACTGGGAGGAGATTTCTAATGAAAGCAGTATTGATTCCGGGAGACGGCATCGGCGTGGAAATCGCCGAAAGCGTCCGTCAGGTGTCCGACGCCCTGAACACGGGCATTGAATTTGCGGAATACCAGGCCGGGGCTGAATATTATGAGAAAGCCGGCGTGCTGATGGAAGAAGGACTCACCGACGCCATCGCACAGACCCATCTCGCCCTCAAGGGCCCGACGGCCACACCGATCGGCACGGGATTCCGTTCAATCAACGTTCAGCTCCGCCAGACATTTCATACGTATGCGAACCTGCGTCCGGTCCATTCCATGGCCGGCGTGAAGACGCGTTATGACAACGTCGACCTCGTCATTGTGCGGGAAAACACGGAAGATCTCTACAAGGGCATTGAATATATGTATGATGAGAACACGGCCCATGGCATCAAGCTCATCACCCGTGAGGCCAGTGAGCGCATTGCCCGCTTCGCCTTCGAGTATGCCCGCAAAAACAACCGCAAGAAGGTCACCTGCGTCCACAAAGCCAACATCATGAAACTTACCGACGGTCTGTTCCTGAAGGTGTTCAACGAAGTGGCAGAGGACTACCCTGACATCCGGAGTGACAGCTGCATCATCGATGCTTTCTGCATGAAGGTTGTCACCGACCCAAGCCAGTTCGACGTCCTCGTCGCGCCGAACCTGTACGGGGATATCATTTCCGACCTGTGTGCCGGTCTTGTGGGCGGTCTGGGCTTCGCCCCGAGCGCCAATATCGGGGAAGACGTCGTCATATACGAAGCCGTCCACGGCTCCGCTCCGGACATCGCCGGGCAGGACAAGGCCAATCCGTCCGCCATCCTGATGGCCTTTGCGATGTTGCTGAATGACAACGGGATGGAAGACAAAGCCCAGGCGTTGAGCGAGGCCATCCGTGCAATCATCGAAGAAGGCAAGGACACGACCCCGGACATCGGCGGCAGTGCCGGGACGAAGGCGTTCACCAGAGCGCTCATCAACCGTCTTAAAGGGTAAAGCCTATGCCATCGCACAGCCTGTTTGAAAACACGCGTCACGGCTCGCTCGGGGCGCAGATTTTCACCCTCCTCAGAGACCGCATTCTCAACGAAGAATACGACCGCGGGGAGAAACTCAACGAACTGACCCTGGCCAAGGAGCTCCACATTTCCCGCACACCGATCCGCGAAGCCCTCAAGCAGCTTGAACTTGAAGGACTCGTCGAGTCCATCCCGAACAAGGGCGTGTATGTCAAGGGGTTCTCACCCCGGGATATCGACGATATGTTTGAAATTCGCGTGGCTCTGGAAGGCCTTGCCATCCGCATGGCCATCAAGCGCATGGACGACGTGCATCTCGCCAAAATCAAGGAAGTGTTTGAGCTTATGGAGTTTTACACCGGCAAGAAGGATGCGGACAAGCTGGCCGATCTGAACATTCTTTACCACGAATGCATTTACCAGGCGACCCAGTCCACCTATTTTGAACAGATTCTCAAAGACATCCATTACTATGTCTCGGTGACCTCCCGCCATTCCATCTCGCAAATCCCGCGTCTGGATACGGCCCTTGAAGAACACCGTCAGATCCTCGAAGCCATCGAGGCCGCGGACGCCGACAAGGCCCAGGACGTGATTCAAAACCACATCCGCAAAACCCAGACGCTGGTGCGGGCGTACTACGCCAACCGCAATCTATGAAGCAGACTTCGGTCTGCTTTTTTCGTGGTGTGTGACGTGAGAATAGTGTAAAATGAAACCACGAAGGAGTGGGAGAGATGTTAACGGCGAGACATATCACAGTGAATGTCACAGAAGATTACCGGCTGATTGCGGTGAGCGATATCCACGGGCATCTGGATGAATTCCGGACGCTGCTGGAGAAAACACACTATGTGCCGGGGAAGGATTACCTCGTCATCAACGGGGATTTTGTGGAAAAAGGCGACCAGGTGCAGGACACGATCCGCTTTGTCCGAAAGCTCAGCGCAGAGGAGAGGGTGTTTGTGCTCCCCGGCAACTGCGAGTGGGCGCTCGAAGCGATGATGACGTTGCCGGATTTGGCCGATCAGATTCCGGTGTACCTGAGGCGTGTGTCAACCAACGGGATTGTGCGTGACTGGTACCGTCATGATCATTTGGGTGACGGGCACTTGTCCGCCATCGAAGCCCAGAAGGATTTACAGGAGCGGATGAAGGATGCTTTGGATTTCATCCGGAGCCTGCCAACGACCTTAAAATTCAACGATTTTATCTTTGTGCATGCCGGGCTCGAACCCCGTGACAATTATCAGGAATGCGGGCTGTCGTCGTATCTGGAAATGCAGAGGTTCATGGATCTCGGTCACCCGTATCCCGAAACCGTCATTGTCGGGCACTTGCCGACGGGCAACTATCATACGTGTCATATCAATAATGACGTCATTATCAATACGGACAAACGCATCATATCGATCGACGGCGGGATGGGGGTCAAACCCGTCTCCCAGCTCAATGCCCTGATCATTTCCTCAAACAGCGGACAGGTGACGTATGATGCGACCTGTGTCCGTCACTTTGTCCGGGGCGTGCTGACGCGTGATCTGAACCCGAAGGACGGACCGCATCACAAGGTCAGCTTCCCGGATTTCGCGATGACGCTTCTGGAAGAAGGCCCGTCATTTTCCCTTTGCCGGAAAGATGCGACCGGGGAGGAAATGCAGGTCAAGAACGAATTCCTGTATGAGAAAGACGGACAGCTGTACTGTCTCGATGACTACTACGACGGCCATTTCACCGGCAGGGCCGGGGATGAGGTCGAGGTGGTCTGGCGTTTTGACGACTATACATTCGCAATGAAGGGCAGTCACATGGGCTGGATGCCGAGTGACGCGGTGGAGGTGCTGCATGGCCAAAAGACGACGGAAACGGACTAAGACACAAAAGCCGGTCAAGGCAGGTTACCGGTATCTTCTTGCTGCGCTGACGGTGCTGCTCTTTGTGTGCACCTGGCATGTGCTCGGGGAGAAGGAAACGACGTATGATGCGAAGCTGTATGTCGTGAATGAAACCTCGGCCCCGGTGTACGCCAAACCCACGACCACGGCGGAGAAAACCCATACCCTCTCCCGCGGCATGAGCATTCTTGTGGATGCGGATGTCACCTACCTCCAGCAACCCTGGAGAAGAGTAGCGTTTTACATCTCGGGCACCCTCCACACCGGCTATATGGAGCCCAATGACCTGACAGCCTACACGTTTGATGCGGATTTCGAAGACGACATCGCGGACTTTCCGGAAACCTACCGCCAGCCGCTGCGCCTTGTGCATACGCTCTATCCCAAGTGGACGTTCACGAAATACGAAAGTGGCCTGGATTTCTCCGACACCGCCAAAGTGTACCAGAAGAAGTCTTTGATCTCCTCGGACGATGAGGACCTCATCGTCTCCGGCAAGATCATCGAAGGCACTGTATGGCGCCGGGCGAACCTGAAAACCGTCCGCTATTATCTCGACCCCCGCAATGGCCTCAGGGCCGCGGGGGCACTGATGTTTGAAACGATGGTGTATGCGGACAGTGATGATGAGACGATGGCCGAAGCCTTGCTGGAAGACACGTTTATGAGCGGGACGGAAGACATTTCCGGCACAACCTGGGCCAGCCTGTTTGCGAACGCCGCAAAAACATACAATGTCAACTTGTCCAACCTGATTGCCCGCGCGATTCAGGAACAAAACGGCTACGGCACGCTGGACGAAGCCGGGCTCGGGGCGCAGGGCGCAACGGCGACGGATGATACGTCCGGCACCCTCTACTACAATATCTTTAATATCGGGGCGAACACCGGTGTGCAGGCCGGGATTGACTACGCCTGTGCGCAAGGCTGGGACACCCGTGAGAAAGCAATCAATGGCGGGGCGAAGTATCTCGCCGAAACATACATCGACACCGGGCAGGACACGCTGTACTTACAGCGCTTTGACATCAACCGCACCAACATCGGGACCCACACCTATATGACAAACATCTCGGCCCCGTATGACGAAGGCAGTCACCTGATGACGATTTATGACACCGCCGGAATCACGGACAGTGCGCGCGCGCTGAGTGTGCCGGTGTACAAAAACATGCCGAAACACACGGTGTATCCGGGGGACGCGTCGGGTTATAACCTGTCGGTGTATGATGCTTATTTCTACCGCACCATGGCGGATGCGAGTGTGTCGTACACCGAAGAAGCGGCCACCGCGGATGATGTTTTGGCGACCCTCAGGGTCAGCTACGACAAAGACGCCCTCAGGGACAATGTGGACTACGCGGTGAGCACAAAGGTTGACGGGCAGATACTGACCATCACCCTCACGGGCCTCGGGCAGTACCACAAAAGCCGCACAGTTGAAGCACGGCTCACAGAAGAGGTTTCTTAACCTCTTCTTTTTTGAATGTGTGAAAATACGGGAATGAAAGCGCTTTGATAATCAAAAATCCTGTGCTACTATGCAAATAAGGAGACGTTGCATCATGAAACAGAAGGGGAGATTCATGCCGCTCATCATAGCGGTTTTTATGACCTTTGGGGTCATCCGCGTCGCCGAAGTGAGGATTCAGGCGACGGAAACACCTTATATCGCAATCCTGGAAAAGGCTTTTACATGCAAAGTCACCAGCGCGGCCGGCAGCGGCAGCACGGTGGCGAGTGTGGAGTTCGGCCAGCCGATGAGTGTCACGGCCACGACATCCAACGGGTATTTACAGGTGTCCATGTACAAAGGCGCGACGAAAAAGACGGGCTATATCAAAGCCTCGAAAGTCGCAGCTTATGTGTTTGACGCCGACTTCGAAGACGACATTGCGTCGTTCCCGGAGTCGTACAAACAGAAACTGCGCTACGTGCATTCGTCTTACCCGAAGTGGACCTTCACGGCCTACAACACGGGCAGGAGTTTTTCGTCTGTCGTGTCGACGTATCAGAAGACGGCTCTGACGGATGTGAATGACAGCGCCATGTATGCTGATTCTGCGGTGCTTGAAGGCACCTCGTGGCGAAGGGCCTCGACGGCGGCGGTGCAGTACTACCTTGACCCGCGCAGTTATCTCACGGCGTACCGGGCTTTGGCCTTCAATTCCTACAAGCGCAACAGTGCTGAGACGCTGGCAGATGCGAAGAGCGCACTTTCCGGCACAAAGCTGGCGGACTATGCGTCGGTGTTTTATGACGCTTCGACCACGTACAATATTTCCATGTTCAACCTGATGACCCGGGCAATCCAGGAAGTCGGGAACGGCACGGGGCTGGGGTATACCGGCGGGACGGCCACGGACGACACGTCCGGCACAGTTTACTACAATATCTTTAACATCGGCGCCAACACGTGCGCAGAGGACGGGATTGACTATGCGGCCACGCAGGGCTGGACCACAATCAAAGCCTCCATCCTCGGCGGTGCGAAATACCTCGCCAATAAGTATGTCAACTCCGCCACCTACAACCAGTACACGCTGTATTACCAGCGCTTTGACATCCGCTCGACGAAAACCCTTGGCACGCATATTTACATGACGAACATCGCCGCAGCGCTCTCGGAATCCAGGCGTGTGTCCTGCTACTACTGCAACACCACGAATCATATCGATGAAAAGGCCCAGAGCCTCGAAGTCCCGGTGTACACCGGCATGCCTGCCTCCACGAGCTATCCGGCGGCCACGTCGACGGACGGCTATAACCTCACGGCCACGAATCCGGTGACGTCGTATACGGACATCGCGGACACGAGTGTGTCGGTCACCGCCACGAAAACCTCCGGCAAGTATTCAACGCCGAAGATCACGATCAAAAACGGCAGTACAACCCTGACCGAAAACATTGATTACGGCGTGGGCTACACCACAAACAGCTCCGGCAAGTCCGTGGTCACGATTTACGGGCTCAATGGTTTCAGTGGTTCATTGTCCAGGACGCTCCCTTACACGATCGGGGCTGAGGCAGAAACAGAAACGACAATCACCACGGCCAATCCGTCGGGCGGTGTGAAGGATGATGCTGCATCCACAGAACCGTCCTACGGCGAATCCGCCACGACGGCCTCCGCGTACACGGTGACGTACAAGGGCTATAACGGAAAGACTATCACGACAAAGACATACAAGACAGGGACGTCTTACACCCAGCTCTCGTGGAGTAAGTCCAAGTACAGTGACTACGGACGCAAGGGGTATAAGTTCAACGGCTGGAGCGTGAAGAAATCCGGCATTAACTATGTCCTCACCGCCACATTCAAGAAGATGACGACGGGCAAGGCGAAGAAGCTGACGAATAAGGCGGGATCGAAGAAGTTCACCTCCACCTCCCAGCTTTATACACTTTCCGACGGGTCGCGCCGCGGCTTCCAGTTCCGCTACAGCACGAAGAAATCGATGGCGAATGCGACCACAAAAATCACCGGCCTCGCCAAAAACACCTATACGAAGAGCGGCCTGAAGAAAGGCAAGACGTACTACGTGCAGGTGCGCTACTACTACATGGACTCCTCAAACAACCGTGTGTACGGGGCGTGGAGCGCTGTGAAGAAGGTTACGGTCAAGTAAAGACACCACAGGTCCGGTGTTCTGCCGGACTTTTTGTGTGTTTCAAAGCGACAGGCCACGGTTTTCTGTTATAATGAGGCTAACGAAAGGACACAGCCATGGACAAAACGACATTCCGACTTGATCATCCCGACATCCGCCTCAACGACTCCAAAGTGTTTCGTGATGCGGTGCACGGTTATATTACGGTGAACCATATGCCATTATGGCGCCTGATCAACACGCCGGCGTTTCAGCGCCTGCGCCGGATCAAGCAACTGGGCGGGACGTATATCGTCTTTCCGACCGCCGAACATTCCCGTTTCACCCATTCCCTGGGCGTTTACCAAATCGTCCGGGAGATGCTGGAGAGCGAAGAAGTGATGCGGTGCGATTTGAGCGATTATGACAAGCTCACGGTCATGTGTGCGGCGCTGTTACATGACATTGGCCATGGGCCGCTTTCGCACAGTTTTGAGAGCGCGCTCGGGACGTTCAACCATGAAGACATGAGCCGGCGGATCATTTGCGAAGATGAGGATATCGTGCGCATTTTATCTGCGGTCGATCCGGACTTACCGAAAGATGTGGCAGCGGTGATTGCCAAAACGCATCCGAAGCGCATCCTGGCCCAGATGGTGTCGAGCCAGATCGATGCGGACCGCATGGACTACCTGCTCAGGGACTCGCATTTTTGCGGGGTGACGTACGGGGAGTTTGACAAAGCCCGGATTCTCAGGACGATGAGAGTGATTGACGGGGAAATGGTGTTCAAGACTTCGGGTGTGCAGGCCATCGAAGACTACATCCTCGCCCGGTATTATATGTACTGGCAGGTGTACCTCCACCCGACCGCCCGTGCCTACGAACATATTTTCGAAATGATCATCCGCCGGGTGAAGGATTTGTATCAGGAGGGCTATGCGTTCAAGGTGGACGTGAGCCTTCTGGAGCCATTGCTTTCCGGACAGAAGGTCGATGTGAAGGACTACCTCGCCATCGATGAACCGATGATCATGCATATGATTGCTATGATGGACCGGGAAGACGACGCGGTGCTCAGGGACTTGTCCGACCGGCTGATGAACCGGCGCTTGTTCAAGCATGTTTCGCTGGAAGGCCATGGGATGTATGAGAAAGCCTGTGAACTTTCCGATGCCCGGGGCCTCGATCCCCGTTATTATGTCCTGTGTGATGAAACAACCCAGGAGCCGTACCGCAGTGATGAACTTGGCTTCAAGGACACGCAGGAAATTATGATTTACAACGACAACACGCACACACTTTCACCGCTCTCCGCCGAGTCGGAAATCGTAAAGGCCCTGCAGGATGGGAAACCGAAACGCGATGCCCAGTTGTTTGCGGACAAGCGTGTGCTTCAGGAAATGATGAAATGATGAGATGTCACGTACGATACAAATGCATAATCACCGCCGGGGACTCCCGTCAGAGTCTGACGTATGATGATCCGGACGGGATGGTTGAAGAAACCCAGGACGGCTTTAAGGTGTGCTTCAGGGGAGAGGATGAGATGGTTATCACCCACAGTGAAGATAAGGTCACTTTGGCCCACGGCGCAAGCGTGCTTTCCATGCGCAAAGACCACGTCACCGCCAATGAGTACCAGACCGCCATGGGCGCCATTCCCCTCAAAGCCCGGGTCGTGTCCCTGTCATCTTCGGCGCAACAGCTGGCGCTGGTGTATGAACTCATGCAGGGCGCGGATGTGGTTTCCAAAGCGCACTTACTTTTGCGCTGTGAGGAGGTGGTGTCATGAAAGTGATTCTGACACCGTTCCAGCTCCTCTGGAAAATTGTGAGCTTTGTGCTGCGCATTTTCACGACCAAGTTTTACCTGTACCTGACGATGATCCTCGTCCAGCTCGTGTATTTGGTGGTCATGTCACTCTGGCTCACCAGTGCCGGCTGGGTCAGCGCTGTCGGGGTGGGGATTACCTGGATCATGGTGTTTGTGATTTTGAACCGGGATGAAAACCTGAACTACAAAGTTGCATGGATTATATTGATCCTGATGGTGCCGACGGTCGGGGGTATTCTTTACCTCATCATGGGCAATAAACGCCCGGCGTTCTGGCTGCGGCGCAAGCTCCGGCCGGGGAAGAAAAAAATGGCGCAGACGATGACCTCCGATGCGGAAGTGTCGTCCCGCATTCTCAAACCGTCCCTGATCTCCCGGCGCTATCTCGAGTACATGGACTTTCCGGTGTATCAGAACACCAGGGCGCAGTATTATGAGCTCGGCGACTATAACTACTACGACTTACTGAAGGATTTGTCCGGGGCGAAGAAGTTTATCTTTATTGAATACTTTATCGTCTCCGAGGGCATCATGATGGAAACGATCATGAAAATCCTCGCCCAAAAGGTCCGGGAAGGGGTGGATGTGCGTCTGATTTACGACGACTTCGGCTCCTTTGCGCAACTTCCGTACCATTTCAAAAAGAAACTCACGGACGCAGGCATCAAGTATGTCTCGTTCAATAAATTCGTGCCGTTTTTCTTCGTCTCCCAGAACTACCGGGATCACCGGAAAATCTGTGTGATTGACGGGTCGATCGGTTACTCGGGCGGGCTGAACCTGGCCGATGAATACATCAATGCCAAGGAGCGTTTCGGGCACTGGAAAGATGCCGGGGTGCGCATCGAAGGCGAGGCCGTGTGGACACTCACGGCGCTGTTTCTCTCGACGTTCTACGCTTATCATCCGGAAATGATGGGCGAGGACACAGAACAGTTCCGGCCGGAAGACAAGGACTACGGTGCGGACGGGTACGTCCTGCCGTATGCGGATGACCCGCTCGACGACGAAGACGTCGGGGAAAACGTCTACTACAACCTGATCACCCATGCCAGAAGTGAGATTTGTATTATGACCCCGTACTTTATCATCGACGACACGATGATGAAGGCGCTGCATCTGGCCGTGGCCAACGGGGTGCGTGTGAAGCTGTTCACCCCGCATATTCCGGACAAGAAAATCGTCTTCCGGGTGACACGTTCGTACTACTACGACCTGATTGCCAAAGGCGTGGAGGTGTATGAATACACCCCGGGCTTCCTGCATTCGAAGGTGGTCATGGCAGACAATCAGGCGGCCGTGGTCGGGACGATCAACTTCGACTACCGCTCGTTCTACCTGCATTTCGAAAATGCAGTGCTTTTGTATCGCTGTGACAAGGCCCTGCGCCAGATCCGCCGCGACTTCGAAGCGCTGGAGAAAAAATCAACGCTTGTGGGCCTGAATGCGTCCAAAGCGTACCGGGGGCCGGTGGAAGCGTTCCTGAATTTCCTTTCCCCTTTGATGTAAGTCAAAATAAGTTGACTAAACGGGAAATTATGTTAATCTAGTTAGCGTAAAAAACAAACCCTCATTTAAGGAGATGACGCCCATGCCAATCAGTAAAATTGAAGCCACACTCAAAGCGGAAACCGCCAAAGCCCTGAAAGAGGGACTGGGGGCGGAAGTCGCACCGGAGGATGTCAGTGTTGAGATCCCGAAGGATACGTCCCACGGGGATTACTCCACGAACATCGCCATGCAGATGGCGAAAGTCCTGCACCGGGCGCCGCGTGACATCGCTGCCGACCTGATGGCCGCGTTTGACAAAGACGCCGCTTGCTGTGAAAAGGTCGAAATGGCCGGTCCGGGCTTCATCAACTTCTTTATGAAAAATGATGCACTGACAGGCATCATCGCCGAAGTCCTGAAGGAAGGCTGTGATTACGGCTCTTCCAATGACGGACAGGGTGTGAAATATGACGTGGAATTCGTCTCGGCCAACCCGACCGGTGACCTCCACCTCGGGCATGCGCGTGGGGCGGCCGTCGGGGATGCGATTTGCCGGATTATGACGAAAGCCGGGTATGATGTGACACGTGAGTATTACATCAACGACGCCGGGAAACAGATCACGAACCTGGCCTACTCGCTCTACTCCCGTTATCTGGCCCTCTTTGACGTGGACTACCCGATGCCGGAAGACGGCTACTACGGGCAGGATGTCAAGGACATCGCCGCCCGGGTGAAAGAGGAGCACGGCGATCAGTATGTGACGATGGATCTTGATGATGCCATCCGTTACTTCCGCGACCTCGGCACTGAACACGAACTTCAGAAAATCCGTGACGTGCTGAAAGAATTCCGGGTGTCCTTCGACGTCTGGTTCTCAGAAACACGTCTGTATGAAGAAAATATGATCCAGCCGGTCATCGACGAGCTCGATGAGAAGGGCTACCTGTATAATGACGACGGGGCGCTGTGGTTCCGCACGACGGATTTCAGCGACGACAAGGACCGGGTCCTGATTAAAAAGGACGGCTCTTACACGTACTTCACCCCGGACATTGCTTACCACCGCAATAAGTTCAGCCGCGGTTATGAATACCTCGTTGACCTGCTCGGGGCCGACCATCACGGATATATCAACCGGATGAAAGCAGCCATGCAGGCGCTGGGCTTCAATGCGGATCAGCTCAATATCGACATCATCCAGATGGTGCGGATGATGGAAAACGGGGACGTTGTGAAAATGTCCAAGCGCACGGGCAATGCGGTGACAATCCGTGACCTGATCGATGAGATCGGGGTCGATGCGGTGCGTTACTTCTTCGTCTCCAAAGCGGCCAATTCGCCGTTTGACTTTGACCTGACACTGGCCAAGAGCCAGTCCAATGACAATCCTGTGTACTATGCGCAGTATGCACATGCACGCATGTGCTCGGTGGAGCGCAAGGCGGCGGAACAGGGTTTCACGTTCGCGACAAGCTATGACCGCCTCGGCAATGCCAAGGAAACGGAGCTGCTCAAGCAGATCACCGAGTTCCGCAATGTCGTGGCTGACAGTGCCCGCCACAGAGCGCCGCACAAAGTCGCCAATTACATTCAGCGTCTCGCCCAGCTGTTCCACTCGTTCTACAACGACTGTTATGTGCTGGATGACAACGATCAAGACCTTTCCAATCAGCGTCTGGCCCTGGTGGAGGCAACCCGCATCACCCTCGCCAATGCGCTCGATTTACTGGGCGTCAGTGCCCCTGAGAAAATGTAGGAGGAGTTACGATGGAAACTAATTACAAGCAGGAAGCCATGGTCGATGTGGCTTACGCCGTTCTGAATGAACAGAGTGAACCGGCCCCGGTCGCATTTGCGGACCTGTGGAATGAAGTGGCGAAGAGAAAAGAGCTCGACGCGGACAACGATGACACGCTGCGTTCCGAATTTTACACCCAGCTCATTCTCGACAGCCGCCTGATCATCACCGGTGACAACCACTGGGATCTGCGCACCCGCCACACACTCGACGAAATCCAGATCAATGTCAACGACATTTACACGGATGACGATGAGCTCGAAAGCGAAGGCGACGACGGCGACCAGGTCTCCGACGAAGACAGCTTCGATGATAACTGAGAACAGACAAAAGTCTGTTCTTTTTTTTCGCCCTGAAACAAGGTATGATGAGACTATGTTCAAAGGGGAGGGTCAGCCATGAGATACCGCACGCGCAAAGCGCCATCCAAAGTGAAAAATATCATTGTGGTGTTTTTCCTGTGCCTTCTGACCGCACTGGGCGCCCTGATTTTCTTCGGCACCCGGTGGATGTTAAACAACTTTGCGCACATCCGTTTCGCCGCCTTTTTATCCACGGTGATGAATGATCTCAACGGCACGAACACCGACGTGGTGAAGGACGGTCTGCTTAAGATTGCCGGCCCGAGTGTGATCATCACGCTTGGGGTACTTGTGGCGTTATGCCTGAATATAAAAAAGGCCCGCAAGGCCGTGGTCCTGTGCGTGGTGTCCTTCTCACTGGCGATGGGCTGTGTGGGGTTTGCGCGCTTTGACCATGCGCTTGGCGTCACGGACTACGCGCTCGGCCAGCTCATCGGCTCAAGCTTTATCGAAGACCACTACGTGAGTCCGAATGACGTGGCCATCACCTTCCCGCAAGCGAAGAGAAATCTCATTTACATTTACATGGAATCGATGGAAACCTCGTTTGCGGATGAGGATACCGGCGGGGGTTCGGAGTACAACTACATCCCTGAACTCACAAAGCTCTCACAGACGTATGAAGATTTCTCCGGCACGAATGACACAATCAACGGGGCGTACCCGACGGAGTTCACGACGTGGACACTCGCCGGGATGTTTGCGCAGACGACGGGCCTGCCGTACAAAACAACCGCCCTGTACAATATCAACACCTCGGCCTCCTTTTTCCCGACTGTCAAAGCGCTCGGGGATGTGCTCGAGGACGAAGGCTACAACCAGACGTTCCTGCTCGGCTCCGATGCGACATTCGCACGCAGAGATTTGTATTTCACCGACCACGGCCACTATGCGATCAAGGACTACACGTATGCCAAAGACGCAGGCTGGATTGATGAGGACTATAAAGTGTGGTGGGGGTATGAGGATCAGAAGCTGTATGCGAACGCGAAGACAGAACTCAAAGACCTCGCGTCCCAGGACGCACCGTTTAATTTAACGATGCTGACGGTGGACACCCACACCAAGGATGGCTACCGGTGTGCCCTCTGCGAAGACAAATACGATGGGCAGTATGCGAACGTGCTCGCCTGCGCCAGTAAGCAGGTGGCGGACTTTGTGGCCTGGATCCAGAAGCAGGATTTCTATGAGAATACTACGATTATTATTGCCGGGGACCATTGTACGATGGATGCGGACTTTGGGGCGGAGATCGATGACGACTGCACGCGCAAGGCCGTGAGTATCGTGATCAACGGGGCGGCTGAAAGGGAAACCACAACCGCCCGGACATTCACCACGCTCGACGCTTACCCGACCACGCTGGCAGCTTTGGGGGCGACGATTGAAGGTAACCGTCTTGGCCTCGGCGTGAACCTGTACTCCTCCGGGAAAACCCTGGCCGAAGAGCTGGGCTATGAGGAGATGGATGATGAGTTTATCAAGAAATCGACCTTTATGAACAAACTGGCCAAAGCCGGGGGCACAGTGAAGAAGCTCCAGCGATCCGGAGAGCTCCCGACGGTGGAGTTCACTCTGGAGCGGGTGGAGAGCACAACGACGGCCAATCTCAGTGTCAAGGTGACCAATGGCTGTGACACGTCGAAAGGCTCGTTTATGATTTTCGGCAGTTCGTCCTACAAAGGCCTCCGGGGCCGTTCAACGGATATGACAACGACGGACAATGAGACGTATACATGCACGGTGGACTATGCATCCTACGGGGCCTCGGGGACATATTATTTCGTGGTGTACTATGTGGCTGAGGACGGGGTGAAGTACCGGGTGAACAGCTGCGAATGGGACCGCAGCGCCTCCTCTTCTTCGTGAGGAAAAGGGATGTAAGGGCTTTTTCAAAGAGGGGTGATGAGAAATTCCCAAAATCCTTTAATTTTCTAAGCGCTTTAAATCGATTTCGCCATGTGAAAGTGTTGCTTTTCCACTATTCAGGGCTTATAATAAAGCCAGAAATTTTTAATAGGAGGAATGTCAGAAAAATGGCAGTAAAAGTTGCAATTAATGGTTTTGGCCGTATCGGTCGTTTAGCATTCAGACAGATGTTTGATGCAGAAGGTTATGAAGTAGTCGCAATCAACGACTTAACTTCTCCTAAGATGCTTGCGTATCTCCTGAAATACGATTCTTCTCAGGGTAAATATGCGAAGGCAGACACTGTAACGTTCAGTGACAACTCCATCACTGTAGATGGCAAGGAAATCACGATTTATGCAGAACCTGATGCATCCAAGCTCCCTTGGGGCGAACTCGACATCGACGTCGTTCTTGAATGTACTGGTTTCTATGTATCCAAAGCTAAGTCTCAGGCACACATCGACGCAGGCGCGAAGAAAGTCGTTATCTCCGCACCGGCCGGCAACGATCTGAAGACAATCGTTTACCATGTTAATAACGAAACATTAACTGCTGATGACAAGATCATCTCTGCAGCATCCTGCACGACGAACTGCCTCGCCCCTATGGCTAAGGCGCTCAATGATCTCGCTACAATTAAGTCCGGTATCATGGTAACTGTTCACGGCTACACTGGTGACCAGATGATCCTCGATGGTCCGCAGAGAAAGGGTAATCTGAGAAGATCCCGTGCCGCAGCGGTCAATATCGTTCCGTCTTCGACGGGTGCCGCAAAGGCCATCGGTCTCGTTGTTCCTGAACTCAACGGCAAGCTCATCGGCTCCGCAGTCCGTGTCCCTGTTCCAACTGGTTCCACGACGATTCTGACGGCAGTCGTAGAAGGCACTGTCACTGTTGACGAAGTTAACGCAGCCATGAAGGCGGCCGCTACTGAGTCCTTCGCGTACAATGAAGACGAAATCGTTTCCAGCGATATCGTAGGTTCCACTTATGGTTCCATCTTCGACGCAACTCAGACGATGGTTATCCCTGTTGACGACAACACGACTGAAGTTCAGGTTGTTTCCTGGTACGATAATGAGAACTCGTTCACTTCGAACATGGTTCGCACGATCAAGTACTTCGCAGAAGTTTAATTTCAACCGTTAATTGCTGAAGAACTCAAAGGCAAAGGTCCCCGCACGGGGGCCTTTGTTTTGCGTTTTTTGTGTATCTGCCCTTGTCTTTATGGTACAATGCGTAAAGAGGTGACTGGGATGACTCCGGAACACAAGAAACGGCAGTCCGTGACGCTGCGGGCCCTGATTATGATTATTGTTTTGTGTCTGGCGCTGGGGACAGGCGTCGGTTTTTTCGTCGCCCGCAAAACCTCTTCACGTGAGTCGTCCACCGGCAATGCCATCCTTGATAAAATCGTCTCCTTGCTCGAAGACAAGTGGGTCGATACGACCGGCTCCGACACGGATATGGAATCGCGCATGATCGAAGGGCTCGTCGACGGGCTCGGTGATCAGGCCACGACCTGGATGAGCGAGGATGAAGCCGAAGAATTCAGTGACTCCCTCAACGGCAGTGATGACGGCATCGGCGTGATGTTTATGGCCATCGACAGTGGGGCTTTCGTCACCCGGATCATTTCCGGCTCTCCGGCCGAAGAGGCCGGCCTTAGGGCAGGGGATATCATCATCCAGTCCGACGGGGTGTCCCTCGAAGGAAAAACAGCGAGCGAAATCCGCAACCTGATGACCGGTGAATCCGGCACGAATGCGACACTCAAAGTGCAGCGCGGCAGTGAAACCCCAATCATCAAGGTCCAACGGGCCGCCATTGAGACAAGCGTGTTCTATGACGTGCGTGAAAATAACGGCACATCGTTCGGTTATATCCAGGTGCTCTCAATCAGCTCGGGGGCTGAAACGAAAATCGAAGAAGCGCTCAAGGCCTTCCGGGCCAAGGGTATCACAACCCTCGTCATGGACATGCGTGACAACGGCGGGGGCTACCTTGACACGGCGCGCAGTGTGCTTGATTTGTTTAATGAAAAGGGCACTGTGCTTTACAGCACTGCCGCCAACTCCGGTGAGAAGAAGGCCTACAAGGCTTCGTCCGATACGGCGTACAACTTTGACAAGGGCTATGTGCTCGTCAACGGCTCCACGGCTTCGGCCGCCGAAATTATCGCCGCCGGGCTCAGGGACCTGAACGGCTTTAAACTCGTTGGTTCCATGACCTACGGCAAGGGCACAATCCAGACCCGCAAGACCCTCTCCGACAAGAGCGTCCTGAAGTATACGTATGCCCAGTGGTACACCGCCAAGGGTGAATCCATCAATAAGAAGGGCCTCACACCGGATCTTGAGGTCAGGACACTTTCGTATTCCGACCTCGACCTCACAAGCTTTGACGACACCTACAAACAGGACGATGTGAGTGATCATATCGCTACGATGGAAACGCTGCTCGACGCCATGGGATATAACCCGGGCCGCACCGACGGCTATTTCTCAACCCAGGCCGAAACGGCGCTGAAAACTTATCAGAAAGACAATTCTCTGGACCAGACAGGCACGCTGAATGAAAGCACGGTCAAGTACTTGCTGGCATCGTACTCACTGTACATGGAAGACCTGTCCCACGACACAATTTACCAACAGGCCCTCACCGACATGATGGCCTGACACGCCGCGTCCCGCAGGACGCGGTGTTTGCGTTCATATCATTTCTTAATCACGGAATCTTGTGCTAAAATAAACAGGCACAGGAAGGAGGTTTCTTATGGATCATTTTGAACTCGTTTCAGAATATCAGCCGATGGGTGACCAGCCCGCCGCTATTGCCAAACTCGCCGAGGGCGTCCGCCAAGGCAAAAGAACCCAGGTCCTGCTCGGGGGCACGGGCACAGGCAAGACGTTCACGTTTGCGAATGTCATCAAAGAAATCAATAAGCCGACCCTTGTCCTGTCACACAATAAAACACTCGCCGCCCAGCTCTACTCCGAGCTGAAGGAATTTTTCCCACATAATGCGGTGGAATATTTTATCTCGTACTTCGACTTTTATCAGCCGGAAGCGTATATCCCGAAGAGCGATACCTACATCGACAAGGAAGCGGTGCGCAACGATGACATCGAGCGCATGCGCATTTCCACGGTGAACAGCCTCCTCAGCCGCCGCGATACGATTGTGGTTGCCTCGGTGGCGTCGATTTACGGCGCCGGCAACCCGCAGACGTATGCGGGGATGATCTTCAAGATCAAAGTCGGGGAGGAAATTTCCCGGCGCAGCTTCCTGCTCAAGCTGACCGACCGGCAGTATACGAACGGGATGGACCTTGCCCCGGGCACGTTCCGCGTGCGCGGTGATGTCGTGGACATCATGGGCGGCGGGATGGAAGACCTGGCGGTCCGGGTGGAATTTTTCGGTGATGAAATCGACCGCATCAGTCAGATTGACCCACTCACCGGGAAAACCGTCTCGACCCATCAGGAACTCACCATCTTCCCGGCCACGGACTATGTGTCCGACGAAGACAATATCCGCCGGGCCTGCCATGATATCGAAGAAGAACTCGAAGACAGACTGAAATACTTTGAAAACGAGGGGAAACCCCTCGAATACGAACGCCTCGAACAGCGCACCCGTCAGGACGTCGAAATGTTAAGTGAGACGGGGATGTGTGCCGGAATCGAAAACTACGCCCGCCACCTCGACGGCCGCGGTGCCGGGGAGCGCCCGTACTGTTTGTTTGACTACTTCCCGGAAGACTTCCTTCTGATTGTGGACGAAAGCCACGTGATGTTGCCGCAGATCCGGGCGATGTACAACGGCGACCACTCCCGTAAACAAACCCTGGTGGACTACGGCTTCCGCCTGCCGAGCGCACTGGACAACCGTCCGCTTCAGTTTGAAGAGTACGAAGAGCTCCGCCCGCAGACGATTTACGTTTCGGCCACGCCGGGGGATTATGAGCTCGAAGAAACCGGCGGGGAAGTCGCTGAACAGATCATCCGTCCGACCGGCCTGTTGGACCCGATCATCGACGTGCGTCCGATCAAAAACCAGATGGACGATATTATTGATGAAATCAACGCCTGCACAGAGCGGGATGAGCGCGTGCTCATCACGACTTTGACCAAGCGGATGGCCGAAGACTTGACCGACTATCTGAAAGATTTCGGCATCAAGGTCGCCTATATGCACTCCGACATCAAAACCCTGGAACGTTCGGAAATCCTGAGGGATTTGCGCCTCGGCAAGTACGATGTGCTTGTCGGCATCAACCTGCTCAGGGAAGGGCTCGACCTGCCGGAAGTCTCCCGTGTCTGCATCCTCGATGCGGATAAGGAAGGGTTCCTGCGTTCGCGCCGGTCGCTCATCCAGACCGCCGGCCGGGCCGCCCGTAATGCGAACGGGAAGGTCATCATGTACGCCGATGTCATCACCGAGTCGATGCGTGAATGTATCGACGAAACGAACCGCCGGCGGGCCATTCAAAGCGCCTACAATGAAGAACACGGCATCGTGCCGAAAACAATCCGCAAAAACATCGCCGAATCGCTCTCCGGTGAGGACGAAACCGCGGCGAAGATTTCCGACTACGCGAAGAAGAAGCGCGGCGGAAAACGTGTGTCGAAGAAACAGACCGACAATCTCATTGAATCACTGACCAAAGAAATGCTGGAGGCGGCCAAACGCCTCGACTTCGAACGGGCCATGGAACTGCGTGACATGATACAGGAGATCAAGGATGAAAGTTGACATTCCATTAAGTGAAGATATGACGGCCGTCTTTGACGACATCGTCCAAAGCGGCGGAGAGGTGTATGTGGTGGGCGGCGCCGTGCGCGACACGCTCCTGCGCCGGTCCGCACAGGACATCGATGTGGAAATCCACGGCCTGGATTTACCGGCCCTCACGGACGTGCTTTCCCGTCACGGGACCATCCGCACGTTTGGGGCGTCCTTTGGCATCGTCCAGCTCACGAACCTGCCCGGGGTGGAGTTTGCCCTGCCACGGCGTGAGCGCAAAACCGGGGAAACCCACGGCGACTTTGATGTCACCGTCGTCCCGGACATGGACCTCAGGGAAGCCGCGCGCCGGCGTGATTTCACCGTGAATGCGTTGATGTGGGATTACACCACCTATGAGGTGCTGGACTTTTTCGGCGGCATCGCCGATCTGGACAATCGCCACCTGAGAGTGGTGGATCCGGAGCGCTTCACCGAAGATCCGCTGCGTGTGCTCAGGGCGGCCTCGATGATGGCACGCTATGATTTGCGGGCGACATCGACCACGAAAGCACTCTGTACGTGTATGGTCGAAGAGGGGACGCTGAACTTCGTCTCGTCCGAGCGTATTTATGAAGAGTACTGTAAAATCCTGATGGCCTCACGGCCATCCCCGGGGTTTGAGTTTTTACGTGAAATCGGGGCCTTGCCGAAGGTGCTGGCCGATCTGACGACGACCGAACAACGGCTGGACTACCATCCGGAAGGCAGTGTGTGGAACCACGTGATGCTGGTGGTGGACGTGGCGGCCCTGTGCCGGGAGCGCTCCTCCTGGCCATTGGCGTTTATGTGGTCAGCCCTGCTGCATGACATCGGGAAACCGGTCGTCACGACGAAGGACCTGCATTCACCGATGCACGCCGAGGTCGGCGCGGAGCTTTTCCGCGACCACATTAAAATCATTCAAAACAAAAACATGCGTCGCTATATCGAAGCGATGATTTATCATCATATGCGTCTGATGCGCCTGGGCATGGACAAGATCCGCCGGGTGACCTGGCTGAGACTGCTGAAGTCTCTGGATGATCACGGTCTGCCGCTCGAAGACCTCGTGCTCTTGTCGAAGTGCGACAAGCTCGGCCGGGGCCGGATGAGCTGGGCGCCGATCGGGAAGTTTGACCGCGAACTCAGTGTGGTCATTTCCAAATGGGGCAGCACGGCCCAGCCGCCGCTCGTCACCGGCAAGGACCTGATCAAGGAAGGCTTTGAAGACCACGCGGTGTATCATGACCTGTTGAAACAGGCCTATGACCTGCAGACCCAGGGGTACGGTTATGACGCAATTATCAGGAGGTTGAAAGATGGCGAAGAACACCATTGTGATTGAAGGAGCCCGGGAAAATAACCTCAAAAATATTTCCCTGGAAATACCCAAAGAAAAACTGATCATCATGACCGGCCTGTCCGGCAGCGGGAAAACATCGTTGGCGTTTGACACAATTTACGCCGAGGGTCAGAGACGCTACGTGCAGTCCTTGTCCGCCTATGCCCGGCAGTTTTTGGGCGGGATGGAAAAACCGCGCGTCGAGCGCATCGACGGCCTGTCGCCGGCGATTGCCATTGACCAGAAGACAACGTCGAACAACCCGCGTTCCACGGTCGGGACGGTGACGGAAATTTACGACTACCTGCGTCTGCTTTATGCCCGCGTGGGGCATGCGTACTGCCCGAACCACAATATCCGGATCGAAGCGCAGACCATCAAACAAATGCAGGGTGTGGTCGATACATATGACGACGGGGACCGCCTCCAGATTCTCGCCCGGATGGTCATGAACCAGAAAGGCACCCACAAACAGCTTTTCGAGAGTCTGATCAAACAGGGCTTTGTGCGGGTGAAGGTCGACGGGGAAACCCGGCTTCTGGAGGATGACATCGTCCTCGAGAAAAACAAGAAACACACGATCGATGTGGTTGTTGACCGCATCGTCAAGCGCGGGGGCTATCACGCCCGCCTGGCCGACTCGCTCGAAGTCGGGCTCGGGTTGACCGGCGGGGAAGTGCTCGTGGAAAACCTGACCAAGGGCACCGAGCAGCTCTTCTCGGCGCACCAGTCCTGTCCGATCTGCGGCTTTTCCGTGCCGAGGCTTGAACCGCGCCTGTTTTCCTTTAATAATCCTCTGGGGGCCTGCCCGGACTGTCACGGCCTGGGCATCAAGGAGAAGGTCGATGAGGACCTGATGATTCCGGATCCCACCCTGTCCATCAACGAAGGCGGCCTGCGATACTTTAAGAATGCGGTCGGCACCGACCGGATTGACTGGCAGATTTACACGGCCCTTCTGAACCACTATCACATCGATATGGACAAGCCACTCAAGGACATGACGAAGAAGGAAAAGGATATTATTTTCTACGGCACCAATACGCCGATTGCCTTCACGACCGTGTCGTCATCGGGCAATGTCAATAAACAAAAACGCGCCATCGAAGGGGTTATGACCCTCGTGGAACGCCGTTATCAGGAAACCTCGTCCAACTGGTTCAAGGAGTGGTACGGGTCGTTTATGAGCGAACACACATGCCCGACATGCGACGGACGCCGTCTCAACGAGATGGTCCTGTCGGTCCGGGTCGGCGGTCTGAACATCGCCGAATTCACGGACATGTCCATCGACCGGGCGCTGGAGTGGATCACGGATTTGAAACTCTCCATCATGGAAGAAAAGATTGCCCGTCAGATCATCAAGGAAATCAAGGACCGCCTGACGTTCCTGCACAATGTCGGTCTGGGGTATCTGACCCTGGCCCGTCGTGCCGGCGGTCTCTCCGGCGGGGAAGCGCAGCGCATCCGCCTGGCCACCCAGATTGGTTCACGTCTGACCGGGGTGCTCTACGTGCTGGACGAACCGTCCATCGGACTCCATCAACGCGATAATGAAAAACTGATTGCGACCCTGAAGGATATGCGCGATTTGGGCAACACCGTCATCGTCGTCGAACACGACGAAGAAACGATGCTGGCGTCGGACTTTATCGTCGACATTGGTCCGGGGGCCGGGGTGCACGGGGGCGAAGTCATCGCCACCGGCTCACCGCAGGACATCATGGACAATCCGAACTCTATCACCGGGCAGTATCTCTCCGGCAGGATGTCCATTCCGGTGCCGAAGAAGCGCCGCAAGGGAAATGGGCTTTACATCGAAGTACGCGGGGCGAAGGAGCACAACCTCAAAAACATCAACGTCAAGTTCCCTTTGGGCAAGTTTATTTGTGTCACGGGTGTGTCGGGCTCGGGCAAATCCACCCTTGTCAATGATATCCTGTGCCGGGCGCTCCGCCGGGCAATTTACCACTCGAAAGAAAAGCCGGGGGCATTCAAAGAACTGCGTGGCTATGAAAACATCGACAAGGTCATCGAAGTGTCCCAGGAGCCGATCGGGCGCACCCCGCGGTCGAATCCGGCCACATATACGGGCGTGTTCGATGATATCCGCGACCTGTTTGCAAAAACCCCGGAAGCACGGTTACGCGGTTATGACAAGGGGCGGTTCTCGTTCAACGTCAAGGGCGGCCGCTGTGAAGCGTGCCAGGGTGATGGTGTCAAGCGCATCTCCATGCACTTCTTACCAGACGTGTATGTCCCGTGCGAGGAGTGCGGCGGGAAGCGCTACAACGACGAGACGCTGGAATGTCTGTACAAAGGCAAATCGATTTATGACGTTCTGGAAATGACGGTGGAAGACGCCGTGGAGTTCTTTGCGAATATTCCGCGCATCTACAATAAGATCAAAACCCTGAACGACGTCGGGCTCGGCTACATCAAGCTCGGCCAAAGTTCCACCACGCTTTCGGGCGGGGAAGCGCAACGTGTCAAACTGGCCTCTGAACTCCAGAAACGCTCCACCGGGAAAACCCTGTACATCCTCGACGAACCGACCACGGGTCTGCACAGCGATGACGTGAAGCGCCTCATCGAAGTGCTCAACGTTATTGCGGACAACGGGGACACGGTGCTCGTCATCGAGCACAACCTCGATGTCATCAAGGTCGCTGACCATATCATTGATTTGGGCTTGGAAGGCGGAGAGGCCGGTGGTACAATAGTGGTACAGGGCACGCCGGAAAAAGTGGCGCAGCACAAAGACAGCCGCACGGGCATGTTCCTGAAGAAAGTTCTCGCAAAGGAGTAGTATCATGGCCAAATCAGTGACCCTCAAAGAATTGTTGGATCCGTCTGTTTTCACACAGGTGTCCGGGGATGAAAGCGCGATGTTGCGGGAGGTGTTCATTCCGGAAATCAACCGTCCGGGTTTTGAACTTGCCGGTTTTTTCAAGCACAGTGACTTCCGCCGGATCATTCTTCTGGGCGAGAAGGAAAATGCGTTTATCGCCGAGATGAGCAAGGAAGCGCAGCTGGCGTGTTTCTCGAAACTGGTGAACGATGAAACCCCGTGTATCATCATCGCCAAGGGGTATGACACCCCGGAAATTCTGAAAAACATCGCCCTCAAGCGCAACTTCCCGATTTTCGAAACCCAGCGGGCCACGGGGCGGGTGTCGATTTCCCTCACTGCCAGGCTCGATGAACTGCTGGCGCCGAACACCCAGATCCACGGTGTGTTCATGAATATCTACGGCAAGGGCGTCATTATCAAAGGCGACTCCGGCATCGGGAAGTCCGAGATTGCGCTGGAACTGATCAAACGCGGTCACCAGCTCATCGCCGATGATGCGGTGGAACTGTATCACATCGGCCAGACAATCCAGGGCAAGGCCCCGGCCGTGCTGAAAAACCTGCTCGAAATCCGCGGGATCGGGGTCATCGATGTCTCGAAGATGTTCGGGGCGGGCAGCGTTCTGGACAAAGACACGGTGGAACTGATCATTCAGCTGGACCGCTGGCTCCCGTCCAGAGAATACGCACGGATTGGCGCCGACGAAGACGACAACACCGAGGAGCTCCTGAACATGGAAATCCCGAAAATCGTCGTTCCTGTCACAGGCGGACGCTCGATGGCGGCCATTATCGAAACCGCCGTCATGAATATGCAGCTCAAGAGTTCGGGCTTCGATTCCTCCAAGGAATTCCTGAAGCGCGTGCTTGACAATATTCAGTCAAAACAGGGGAGTTAGGATATGGTTTCCTTCTTCCCTTCTTTCAATATCATTGCCCAAATCGGGCCATTCACCATCCGCTGGTATGCGGTGTGCATCCTCTTCGGGGCGGTGCTGGCGTACCTGCTCGGCCAGAAGCGTTTTAAGGAGCTGAACTATGCCTCCACGATTCTCTCCGACTACTTCGTCGGGGTGCTTGTGATCGGGATTCTCGGGGCCCGCATCTGGTATGTGGCGCTCATGTGGAACGAGTTGTATGCGGCTGATCCGGCCTCATCACTCTACATCTGGCAGGGCGGCCTGGCCATTCAGGGCGGTTTGTTTGCGGGACTGGCGTATTCTCTCTGGTTCTTCAAACAAAAGGACATCCCGTTTCTCGTTGCGGCCGATGCGATTATGCCGGGCGTGCTCGTCGCGCAGGCGTGCGGTCGCTGGGGCAACTTCTTCAACCAGGAGGCCCATGGCACGGCCGTGACCCGGGCGTTCCTGGAAAGCCTGAAGCTGCCGGCCTTTATCATCGACCACATGAACATCGGAGGCACGTATTACCATCCGACCTTCTTGTATGAGTCGCTCGGGAATCTTCTGGTGTTCCTGATCATCATTCTCGTCGTCAGACATTTCCAGAAGAACAACGGGGAACAGTTCTTCAGCTACTTCATCGGTTACGGCACCGTCCGCTATTTCGTGGAGAGCCTGCGGACCGATTCCCTGATGATCGGACCACTGCGCATGGCGCAGGTGATTTCCGTGCTCTTTGTGATCGGGGGCCTGGCGGGCTTTGTGTACGTCCGCAAACACGGCACCCCGTGTGCTTTCAAACATCACGCCGGCTGAGCCCGGCGTTTTCATTTGGGCCTTTGTGCGGTATAATGGAACACATCAGGAGGACAAGCCTATGAACATTGAAATATCCAGACGCATGCAGAGCGTCAAAGCCTCGGCCATCAGGGAAATCCTGAAAGCCACGTCCAACCCGGACATCATCAGCTTTGCGGGCGGCAATCCGGCGGCAGACGCCTTTCCGCTCGACGCCATCCGGGACATCTCCAACGACCTGCTCACGCGCGACCCGATTGGGTGCCTGCAGTACGGAATCACCGAAGGGGATGCGGGCTTTTTGAAAGCTGCCAATGCGTTTTTTAACCGTGAAGACAACGTCACGAAAGACGGGGATATGGTCATTTCAGTCACGGGTTCCCAGCAGATCATGGACCTTTTGTCCAAAGTGCTGTGCAACGAAGGGGACGTCGTGGCGTGTGAAGAACCGGCCTTTCTCGGGGCCCTGAACTCGTTCAAGGAAAATGGGGCGGTGTTGCGCGGGGTGCCGTTCACCAAGGATAACACCCTCGACCTGGAGGCCCTCGAAACAGCCTTCAGTGTGGAGCCGAAACCGAAGTTTTTCTACACCATCCCGAATTTCCAGAACCCGATGGGGACGACGATGGACCTCGCGACCCGTAAGAAAGTGCTGGCGCTGGCCAAAAAATACAACGTCATGATTCTCGAGGATGACCCGTACGGGGCCATCCGCTTCGCGGGTGAGTCCGTGCCGTCGATCAAGTCCCTCGATGACGAAGGTTACGTCGTCTATGCGGCCTCCCTGTCCAAGATTATGGCCCCGGGCATGCGCCTGGCCATTGCGGTCGGGCCGCAAAACGTGGTGTCCAAAATGGTTGTGGCCAAGCAGGGCGCCGATGTGCATACGAACTTATGGGCCCAGAAGGTCGTCGCCAAAATGTTGGAGGAGTACGACATGGACGCCCACCTCGAACGCATCCGCGGGATTTACGCCCGCAAGTGCGCCCTTATGCTGGAACAGATGGACAAAGAGTTCGATTCCCGGGTGACTTACACACGCCCGGAAGGCGGGATGTTTATTTGGGTCACGCTCCCGCATGGGGCCGATGTGGCCAAGTTTGTGTCTGACGCATTGGTACGCAACGTCGCAGTGGTACCGGGCGCAGCCTTCCTCACCGACGACTCCAAGCCGTGTGATTCGTTCCGTATGAATTTCTCCACCCCGAGTGATGAAAAGATCATTGAGGGTGTGAAGATTCTCGGCGAACTCACGAAGACATTGCAGGAGGATATGTATGGAAGTCAAAACATGGACATATGAAGACTTTCCGGCCTTTGATGAAGCCATCGGAGACGTGGAAGTACTGACCACAGACGGGGACCAGATCCTCGCCAAATATATTCCGGATGTGGAATATGCGGTTGTGGATGGGATTCCCCTCCATCTCCAGATCCTTGTTCCGGAAAGCCGGAATCTGAAAATCATGAAGGAAGAACACCGTGACAAAGACCTGCGCTGGCCGTGCGTGGTGTTTACCCAGGGCTCGGCCTGGATGAAACAGGATGTGTATGCCAAAATCCCTTCGGTCGCCAATTTGTGTGAACGGGGTTATGTGTGCGCCATCGTGGAATACCGCCACTCCGGTCAGGCCGCATTCCCGGCCCAGATTGAAGATGCGCTCAACGCCATCCGTTTTATGAAGGTTCATGCGGATGATTATCATATTGATGTGAACCGGATGATTTCCGCCGGGGACTCCTCAGGCGGACATACGGCGATGTTTACGGGTATTCTGAACACGGACGACACCAGGGCCAACCTCTTCCCGGGGGTGTCGGCCGATGTCAAGGGCATCATCAACTACTACGGCTCCTGCAGCGTGATGGCGGATGACTCCAACCCGATGACGGTGACGCACTGTCTGCCGGAGAGTCCGGAGGGGATGGTCATGGGCCGCACGAACCTGCGTGAGCGGGAAGACCTCAGACGGGCGCTGTCGGTGGAATGTAATATTGATGAAGACACCAACATCCCGCCGGTGCTCATCTTCCACGGCACGAAGGACCGCACGGTCAACACCACGTGCAGTACGATCCTGTACAGGGCTCTCAAAGAGTGCGGGAAGGATGTCACGCTGTATCTGCTCGACGGGGCGGATCACGGGGGACCGGAATTTTGGTCCGAAGCGGTCATTGATCTCGCCGACAAGTTTATGAAACGCGTGTTCGAAAACGCCTGAACAGACCTCAGAGGCCCGGAATTCCGGGCCTTTCGTATACAGGAAAAAGATTTAAAAAAAGGGTTGCACTCTGGTAGTGTTCATGATAATATAAATGAGCATTCCGCAAGAGATGCCTCAATAGCTCAGTTGGTTAGAGCATCTGACTGTTAATCAGGGGGTCGTAGGTTCGAGTCCTACTTGAGGCGCCATGTGGCGCGTTGGAGAAGCGGTTTAACTCACATGCCTTTCACGCATGCATACACGGGTTCGAATCCCGTACGCGCTACCATCTTTGGGAGCTTAGCTCAGCTGGGAGAGCGTCTGCCCTACAAGCAGAGGGTCGGGGGTTCGAGCCCCTCAGCTCCCACCATGGAAAGCACAGGAGACCGGGTGTCCGGTCTCTTTTTTGCGTCCGGACATAAAAAGAAAGACGCGGCAAGCCGCGTCTCAGACACCGTTCACTGAAGCGTTCGCATCCTGCACCGGTTTCTTCGCGAAGTAGAGAGCAGTGCTGCAGAGATGGACCGGGCATGTACGACGGATACGTCCGATTCAGCACTTTTATTATAGAAACGAAATTCCCAAAATAAAAGATGCTGCGACCCAACTACGATTTTTCCGACCCAACTACGAAAAAACTAAAATGTACCCATAAAAATGGACACAAGATTTGGGGCAGACCTGTAAAATGGACAACCTTGAAAACAGCCGCCCTATAAA
>Ga0065709_1005904_pt1 | contig 56247 bp, 58 predicted proteins | sample Hoacrofraction14_2_FD_59096 | JGI IMG/M metagenome (GOLD analysis project Ga0065709, IMG submission 59096) | Hoatzin crop microbial communities from Cojedes, Venezuela, sample from fiber fraction 14 v1 | ecosystem: Host-associated > Birds > Digestive system > Esophagus > Crop | place: Venezuela...
GATTGAGATCCTTTCCTACAACAAGGAAGAAGACTGATTGTACCCCAAAGGTACAATCTTTTTTGTGCAAAAATATCAGGTGCATATTGACGGCGCTTACATCGCATGATAGTGTTGAGTTAGATAAACGAGACAGACTGGGTGAAGACTTCTGTCTCAAAACGGACTTATGGGGAAGAAATTTGTATATAATAGAAGATTTATCGGACGAATTCCCCGTGTATGCATAGCGCGTAACCCGGGGATTTTATTTGTGTTGTGGGGAAGGAGATGTGATACCGGTGGACTTCACAGGTTTTAAACAAGTTAAAAACACAAACAATTGAAGGAGATGAGAATGAAAAAAATTAAAAATTTTATTATTTCGTGTCTTACTTTGTCTTGTTTTATGGGATGCCAGATGACAATTGCTTTTGCGGCAAATGATACGGCTGTACCTGTGGAGAAGACGGTTTACCTACAGAACTCCGAATATGAACTGGTTAAAAATGACCCGGTTCAACTGAAGGAGTTGAAAGATTATATTGCGGATTTAAAGGATTGTTCAACCAGTGAGCTTACGGAAATGAATTTTACTTCAGATCAGATTGAGGCAATTCATGCATATGACGGAAGCTCTGCTTCACTGCAAAGTGCATCCCCTAAGGTCAAGATGACTTTAAGCCGGACTTCTTACGCTTACTCGAAGTCTTCCGATAAAACAACAATTTCTGTTAAAGCAACGGCCCGGTGGGAAGGAACTCCTCTTTATAAAAGTACAGACAGAATAGCATTAACAATTGTTGGGTCCACGGCAAGGTTTAATAAAAAATCGGCCTCTGTCGTTGTGACACACGCTGATGGCAGCAAACTAAACCCTACCGTGAATTATACAAGTATGGTGGGGATTAAATCTAAGTTCGGTATTGTCAAAGGTACAGGGTCCGATTCCTTGAAAATCTTTAAATCTTTGACAGCCACTTATACAGGTGTCGCGCAGGGAAAGGTGACGGTTTATGACTACGGTGCCGCATATACGCATACTAAGCTTGGGGTGAAATCCGAGATTACTCTGAGTTTGTCTGCAGGCGCAAGCGGCTATAGTCTTGGTGCAGGTATTGTCATTGTAGAAAAGCAATCCCTGGAAGCAAAAGTTATCAAAAGTGTGAACTGATGACTTGAGTATAGAAATCATAATAGCAGGGAATAGGAGATATATGATATGACAAGATTTATAGGTAAATTTAAATATGTCGGCTTTCTATGCATGTACATCGCGATTTTTATGGGACCATCGCAAGGAGAAAACGGACTCGAAGGTGTTCCACAGTTTCTTTTTTTCCTGGGAGTTGTTCTTGTCATGATTGACGTTATCAAAGAATAACATCAAATACACAGGGAGGAGGGATGATATGTTTGATATCTTTCTGGGGAAGTTTAAACTGCTTGGCATCATTTGCATGAATTATGCGATATTTATGTGCTTTGAACAGGGCATTGACATCTGGCAATTTGATGATAGCTTTGGATTTTCCAGGTTTATATTTGTACTTGGCGTCATTCTGGTCATGATCGATGTGATCTGGGAGAAGAAGGAATCATAATAGAGATACATGAAAAGGGACAGATCAGTTGATCTGTCCCTTTGTTCATGAGTTGATATCAGCCCAAAAGCATTCTGTCGTTGACGAACTCTTCGCCCGACGCTTCCTCGAACTTCTTGAGAAGATCAGGGACCGTGAGGGCTTTTTTCTCTGCCCCGCGGACGTCGTAGATGATGCGGCCTTCGAACATCATGATCAGCCGGTTGCCGATGTCGATTGCGTCCTGCATGTTATGGGTGACCATCATCGTGGTCAGATGCTCGGAGTTGACGATGTCGTTGGTCAGGCCGAGGACCTTGGCGCTGGTCGCCGGGTCGAGCGCGGCCGTGTGCTCATCGAGAAGCAACACTTTCGGATGGGTGAGGGTGGCCATGAGCAGTGTCAGGGCCTGTCTCTGCCCGCCGGAGAGGAGGCCGACCTTGGAGGTCATGCGCTCTTCGAGGCCAAGCCCGAGGGCTTTGAGCTTGACGTAGTAATCATTTTCTTCGTCCTTTTTCACGCCCCAGCGCAGGGTGCGCTTCTTGCCGCGGCGTTTGGCCATGGCGAGGTTTTCGACGATTTCCATGTCGGCGGCCGTCCCCATCATCGGGTCCTGGAACACGTGGCCCATGTAAGCTGCACGTTTGTATTCCGAATCCAGGGAGATGTCCATATCATCGAGGATGATATGCCCGCAGTCAATCGGGTAAAGACCCGCGACCATGTTCATCAGGGTCGATTTGCCGGCACCATTCCCGCCGATGATTGTGACGAAGTCACCGTCATTGAGGGTCAGGTTGATGTCGATGAGGGCTTTTTTCTCATTGACCGTGCCGGGATTGAATGTTTTGGAGACATTAACGATTTTAAGCATTGCGTGCGTCCACCTCTTCCGTCAGTTTTTTGTAGTTGGCGATCTGCGTGCGGTTCGCGAGGATGACCGGGGTGGTCAGAGCGATGCCGACGATGATGGCCGTTAACAGTTTCAGGTCATCCGTGGAAAGACCCATCTGCAGCACGATGGCGATGATCATGCGGTAAATGATGGAGCCGACCACGATGGCCGTCAGACGGACCGCAAAGTTGCGGTTGATCTTGGAGAACACAACTTCGCCGATGACGATGGAGGCGAGGGCGATGACGATCGCACCAATTCCCATCTTGACGTCCGCCGACCCCTGGGACTGCGCCACAAGCGCGCCCGAGAGGGCAATCAGCGCGTTGGAGAGCGTGATGCCGATCAGCTTTGTCGTATCGGTATTGACACCCACGGCCCGGACCATCTGTTCATTATTGCCTGTCGCACGGATTGCATTACCGATTTCGGTCCCGAAGAACCAGTACAGCACAGCGACCACAATGACGACGAAGACAAGACCCGTCAGAATCGTGGCGAGGGATGTCGTGATGTTGGCTTTTTCACTCCAGTCGAAGAGTTTTTCCGCCCCCAGGAGAGGAATGTTGGATTTTCCCATGATGCGCAGGTTGATCGAATACAACCCAATCTGTGTCAGGATCCCCGACAGGATGGCCGGGATTTTACATTTTGTGATAAGCATCCCTGTGCACAGTCCGGCAAGCGCACCGCACGCCGTGCCGGCCGCAATGGCCGGAAGCGGGTGACCGCCGTGTGTGAGGACAACGGCTGCCACGGCACCGCCGGTGGCGAAGGATCCGTCAACCGTCAGATCCGCGACATCGAGAATACGGAAGGTGATGTACACACCGACCGCCATGATGCTCCAGAGAATCCCCTGGGCAACGGCCCCCTGAAGGGCGAAGAATATGGACGACATAAACAAAACTCCTTTTCAGTTCAATATATGTGTTTGCGTGTGGCGTATTTTTGCGTGTGGGTGATTAATCAGAATAAGTGGCCTTGGCATCGAGGTCATCAGGGACCGTGATGTTGAATTTTTCAACCTTGGACTTGGAAATGTTCAGCACGCATTCGTCAGCGGACAGGTATTCGATGGCCATCGTGGATGGTTCGCCTTCACCGTTGAGAATCTTCACAGCCATTTCACCGGCCATTTTGCCGAGGTTCGTGTAGTTGATGCCATATGTGGCAGTTCCGCCGTTCGTGACCATGCCTTCTTCACCGCAGATGATCGGAATGCCTGCTTCGTCCATGGACTGCGCGAGGGTTTCCATGTTGGCGGCGATGAGGTTGTCCGTCGGAACGTACACAACGTCAGCCTTACCGGCGATGGAGTCGGCGACGGCCTTGATGTCGTTGGAGTCGGACACTGTCTTGTCGAGTGTTTCGAGGCCGAGTTTTTCAGCTTCTTCGAAGGCGATTTTTGCCTGGTATTCGGAGTTCGCTTCACTGCCGGCGTACATGACGGCGACCGTCTTGGCATCAGGCAGGAGCTGGGTGAGCAGTTCCATCTGTTCAGCGACCGGTGTCAGGTCGGACGCACCTGTGACATTCGTGCCCGGCGCATCGTTGGATTCGACAAGTTCAGCGGATTCAGGGTCTGTGACCGCGCACACAACGATTGGGATGTCTTTCGTTTTATTGGCGACGGCCTGCGCTGCCGGTGTGGCAATGGCGTAGATCAGATCGCAACCGTCCGCGATGAGCGTGTCGGCGATGGTTTCACAGTTGGACTGTTCACCGGAGGCGTTCTGGACGTTGATATTGTCTTCGGACACACCTGCGGCCACGAGGGCATCTTTGAAGCCTTCGTAAGATGCGTCGAGGGCGTCATGCTGGGCATACTGGATGACCCCGACTTTCTTCGTGCTCAGATCAGAGGACGAGGACGCCGATGACGACGATGAGGATGAACTGCCGCATCCGGCCAGAACCATGGCTGATGCCGCAAGCACTGCTAATAACTTTTTGGATTTCATGTGTTTTCCCCTTTCCTTTAAAACCGTAAATAAACAAAAAAGATTCTCCCAAGAGGGCGAATCCACGCGTTACCACCTCTAGTTCATCAGGGGCTCACGCCACCTGACCTCACCAGGCTATCTTTAGCCATATGATATAACGGTCATCCCCGGACATCCTTTCGGTGCCAACTCCGTGGTGAATTCGGACACAGCTGCGTATCACTTGCATCAACCGTGATATTTCTGGTGCCGCCTGTATCGTACTCTGTCACTTCTCTGTCGTTACGGATATTGATATCAGTATAGTCAATGCTACGTTTTTTGTCAATCGGATTTTGTGTTTTTAAACAAAAGAATGTGCGCGTTTTTGAAAAGCCGAAATATTCTTGGCATGGACGAAAAAAGATGACACCCCGAAGGGTGTCATCCTGAATGTCTTAAACCGTTCTGAGCAGAATGGCCTTGGTGGATGGTTCCTGACGCTTGAAGTCGAATGTCTTGATGACGCTGAATTCCACGTCGTCATAACGTTCGATGATTTCGTCTTCGATGAAGTCAGCCTGACGGAAGAACACGCGTTCTTCATTCCCGCCGGTGATGGAACCGAAGTTCTTGTTTTCGTTGTAGAACACCACGCGCCCGGACTGTCTTTCAATGAAGTCGCTCAGGTGGAACATGACGGCGTTGTACAGCTTGTCATACAGGTTGGAGGCTGTCTCACCATCGAATTCGGAGAGGTCGAGTTCCGTCTCGAATGTCGCATCGTTTTCCTCGGCGAGTTTCTTCATCATCGCTGTAACGAGTCTCTCGGCTCTTTCCTGACCCTTGTCAGCGGCCATCTGACGAATCTGTTCGTACGTACCCATGTAGTGGTAGTCGAACCCTTCTCTGAAGAAGTCGTAGCAAGCCTGTGTATAGGCTTCGTTCTTGCGGTCCGTGTTGACATACAGTTCAAACAGGAGATCGGAGAAGCTGACGGCTCTGAAACGGTCCTTGAGCGCGATGAATTCGTTTTCGGCTTCTTCGTAGCGCTGCAGTTTCAGAAGGGCACACCCTCTGTAGTACTTGACCCAGGAGAGGTTGTTGTAATGCCACTTGAGTTCTGTCAGGGACAGGGCGATGTTGGCCTGTTCGAGACATTCTGTGTACTGACCTGTTTCATACAGGGCGCGCACTTTCAGGCGGTACCATTTTTCCTTCTTGGATTCAAATTCCTTCCCGCTCTTGTTTGTGAACGGCGTTGCGTCGAGCGTCGGGGCGTCGAGCAGGTCGAGCACTTCGTTCAGCTTGGCGTAATCCACATCATTCTTCTTTGTGATGTATTTGATCGCCTTGTTGACGGAAGCTTCCAGCGGGGAGTAACGTTCCTGATGGCAGACCTCGGCGATTTCACCGAGAATCTGATAGAACAGATCTTCATTTTCGGCAATGGCGCTGTCCGGAATGTTGATGTAGCGGTTGTAGAGCGCATAACCGAAGTAGTTGACGTAGCGTTTAAGCTCAGGGGCCTGTTCGCGGAAAGTCCGGCCGACTTCAATAGCCTTGTCTTCCTGTCCCTGGTTTTTCAGTTCACGGACATAGTCACTGGCCTGATAGTCGTTAAAAGATGTCGGATCCTCTCTAAAGCGATTGTTATATGCTGTCAGGTCCTTGGGTTTGTTTTCCTGGGCCGGCTGTGCCGCCTGGGCAGGACTCTCAGAAACAGCCTCTTCCTCTGTCTTGGTCTCTTCCGTCTCAGCGACCGGGGTCTCTTCTACGGCTTCCTCCTTGACAGAATCTTCAGCAGTGCCGGCCGTCTTTTCTTCGACGACCTCGTTTTCTGCCTCGATTGTTGTTTCTGTTACATATTCTTTATCTTCCACATATATCACCTCAGTGCATATTATAACAATTTTCTTGCCGTATTGGAAGAAAAAAAGAACCGCTTCCACCCGGTCATGTGACAGGCGGTTTCCCCCGAAACTTCTTGCACGCATGACATATATTTCTTAAAATAAGCACGAACAGGAGGTGCGCGTATGAACATCGGGATTTGCGACGACGAACAAATCTTTCGTGACGAACTGAAAAACCTGGTGCTCGAAGTGCGCCCGGAAGCCGACGTTTATGAATACGGCAGCGGGGAAGAGCTGATGGATGCTCTGCGTGAGACCAGCCTTGATTTATTGTTTCTGGACTGCGAAATGAACGGCATCTCCGGCATCGAGGTCAAAAACCTCATCGAGTCAAGTGCCCGGGTCGGCGGGATTGTCTTTGTCTCGAGCTTCCAGAACTATGTGTTCTCCGCGTTCGGGTCCCGCACGCTCGGCTATGTGCTCAAGCCGGCTACCCGCACGGAAATCGCCCACTGGATCACGCTGGTCGAAGACAAACTCGGGGACACGCAGACCCTGACCCTGCAAGCCAATGACACCGTGCTTTTGCGCAACGTGATGTATATCCGCGGGGACGGCAGTTACTCCGAGGTGTATGTGCGCGGGGAGGACGAACCGCGGTTTATGACCCGCCGGCTCGGGGATATGGAAGACGAATTAAAACCCTTCGGCTTTATCCGCACCCACAAGTCCTACATCGTCAACCTCGGCGATATTAAGTCCATCGATAAAGACGTGCACTTCGTCAGCACGACCGACACTGTGCCGGTCAGCCGCTCACGCAAGAAGCCCTTGATGGACGCCTATAAAGAATACGTGCGCATTCAGGCGATGAAAGCCCTGAATGCCAAAGATGCCTTTTAAGCCGGAATGATGATCCGGCTTTTTTGACGCTTTCCGGGAAATCATGTATAGTTGATTGGAAAGAAGGTGAGCAGGGTGGATGAATTCCGGGCAGGACTGAAAAAATCCGTGGCCATTGCGATCGGGTACTTCCCCGTGTCGTTTTCCTTTGGCGTGCTCTGCCGCCACAGCGGTTTGCCGCTGGGGCTGGCGACGATGATTTCGGTCACGAACTTCACGAGTTCCGGGCAGTTCGCCGGGGTGAATCTGATGCTGGCGCAGGCGACGTATTTCGAAGTTGCGCTGACCCTGCTTATGATCAACGCCCGCTACGTGCTCATGTCCCTGTCGCTCTCCCAAAAAATCGATCAGCGCATGACGACCTGGCAGAGGATGCTGACATCGTTTTGCATCTCCGACGAAACGTTCGCTTTGGCGTCGCTTGAAACCAAGCCAATCACCTTCCCGTGGCTCTTCGGCTTTATGCTCGGTCCGTTTCTCGGCTGGACGTCGGGGACGTTGTGCGGGGAGTGCGTGGTGTCACTTTTACCAACCAGTGTACAAAACGCGATGGGCATTGCGCTTTACGGCATGTTCCTGGCAATCATTATTCCCGCCTCACGGGAATCGAAAAGTGTGCTGTGCGTGGTCATCACGGCCTCACTGCTGCACTGCGCTTTGACGGCTTTACCACTCTTTGCCTTTCTCTCGACGGGTGTGAAACTTATCATTGCGACATTGGCCGGAGCCGTGCTCGGGGCGAAACTCTTCCCGCGAAGTGACGAAGAGGAGGGCGCTGTATGAAACTGTACTATATTCTTGTGGTGGCGACGATGGCGCTCTTCACGTATTTGCCGCGGGTGCTGCCGATCACGCTGTTCCGCAAAACCATCACCTCACAGTTTATCAAAGACATTCTCTACTACGTCCCGTACGCCGTGCTCGGCGCGCTGACGTTCCCGGGGGTGTTTATGGCAACGGGCAACACCATCCAGTCATGCATTGCGACGGTAGTGGCACTGTTCTTTGCCTATCAGAAAAAAGGCCTCGTCACGGTGGCGGTGGCCGCCATCATTGCCGCGTATGTGAGCGGCGTGGCGATGGGCTTATAGACATCATAAAAGGGAACCGCATTGTGTGCGGTTCCCTTTGTTTTGTGTTCAGAGATTGAGCAGGCGCTTTGTGTCGCGGGCGATGACGAGTTCTTCGTCGGTCGGCACGACATACACTTTGACCTTGGACTCAGGAGCGGAGATTTCGTGTTCACCGCGCTGTGCGTTGGCCTCATCATCGATCACGATGCCGAGGGCTTCGGAGCACAGGTCCATGATGTTCTTGCGGGCCGTGGAGCTGTTTTCGCCGATACCGGCTGTGAAGGCGATCGCATCCACATGACCGAGTTCGACGAGGTAGCGGCCGATGTAGTCGGCGACGCGGCGGGCGAAGATTTCGAGGGCCAGCTGACAACGCTCGTTGCCGTTGTTCGCTTCTGTTTCGACATCACGGTAGTCCGAGGACACGCCGGAGATGCCGAGCAGGCCGGACTTCTTGTTCAGGATGGTGATGACTTCACTCATCGGGATGTTGAGGTTTTCGGCCAGATAGTCCACGACGGAGGCGTCGATGTCACCGCAACGCGTGCCCATCATGACACCGTTGAGCGGGGTGAGCCCCATGGACGTGTTGTAGGACTTGCCGTCCTTGACTGCGCACAGGGAGGCCCCGGCACCGAGGTGGCAGACGATGATGTTCGAATGCTCAGGATTGCCGAGCATGTCGATCACACGCTGGGACACGAAGTAATGGCTCGTGCCGTGCGCGCCGTACTTGCGCACCTTGTGGTCTGTATAATATTCATAAGGAATCGGATAGATGTAGTTTCTTTCCGGAATCGTCTGATGGAACGCCGTGTCAAACACCGTGACCGCACCGACGTTCGGCAGCGCGTCGCGGAAGGCCGCAATCCCGATCAGATGAGCCGGATTGTGGAGTGGGGCGAGCGGAGCGAGTTCGCGGATCTTGTCTTCGACGTCCTGAGTGACGACGCAGGATTCCGAGAAGTAAGGGCCGCCCTGGACCACGCGGTGACCGACACCCTTGATTTCGTCAAGGCTCTTGATGATGCCTTTGTCGATGAGGGCCTGCACGAGAAGCTGAACGGCTTCTTTGTGGGTCGGGACAGGCAGGGTCTTGGAATCTTTCTTGCCCTGGTAATTGATGGTGAAGATGGAATCCTCGAGACCGATGCGTTCGACGACACCACTGGTCAGGACGGATTCATCGTCCATCTCAAACAGTTTGAATTTCAGTGATGATGAGCCGGCATTGACAGCCAGAACTTTAGCCATTGGTTAATCCTCCTTATGTATACGTTAACTTGACGCCTCTATTCTATATCATTTTAAATGAATATTCATCATGGAATTTTGAAGAAAACACTTAATTTTTTGAAATCTTCCCGGGTTTTGATAAAAACGTCGGACATCCGCCGCAAATCCGCCTCATACATGGCGGAATATGCATCAAATACCCCACAGGTCAGAAAGCCTCCTGCCTTCGCACTCTCCAAAGCGTGCAGCGCGTCTTCAAATACCATAACATGCTCCGGCGCCTGACCGAGCATCCGCGCGCCCATGTCATAAATGGCCGGACTGCTTTTGTCGGTGTGCGCCTCATCGCAGGTGAGCACTTTGACAAAGAGGCCGTTGATGCCCAGATGATCCAGCGCCGCGTCAATGAGGGCTTTGTCGTTGGATGTGCAGATCATCATCGGGATATTTTTCTCTTTGAGATCTGACAGAAACTCTTCCATGCCCGGTTTGAGACCGACCTCACGGGCGTAAAAATCCGCTACGATGGCCTTGATGTCCTCCGCAATCTTGTCCGGTGTATCCTTGATACCGAAGCGTTCCTTCAGCATGCCGGTGATATCACTCATCGTCATCGCAAACATCTCCCGGGACAGTTCCGGGGTCGCCCTGACGCCATGGCGGCTGAGATACACCTGATCGGCTTTGACCCACACGGGCATCGAGTCGAGCAGGGTGCCGTCGGCGTCAAAGATACAGCCTTTGAGTGTTTGTGTGTCCATAAGACCACCTCCCCGGGCCTTAGTATACCATATTCCTGAGATTTGAGGGCTATTCTCATCTTTTCACAAGTGGGGAAAACGTGTATAATGCGAAAAGGAAAGAGAGGGTCCCATGCATACACTGATACCGGGCGAGAACGTCCAGATTCACAGCTACAAACATGACGGCAAGCCGCACCGTACGTGGGAGAGGGTTGTTTTCGCCGAAGAAACCGACCGCCACTTCATCACGATCAATAACCGGGCGCTGGTGACCGAATCCAACGGACGCAAGTGGATGACGCGTGAACCCGCGGTGTGCTACTTCCCGAAGGATGCGTGGTACAACGTCATATGTATGCTGAGGAAATCGGGCGTTTATTATTATTGTAATATCGCGTCCCCGACGCTGTATGACGGTGAGGCGCTCAAGTACATCGACTATGATCTGGATCTCAAAGTGTATCCGGACTACCACTATAAAGTGCTCGACGAAAGTGAGTACGCGGCCCACCGCCGCCTGTACGGCTACGGTGATGACCTGGACAAAATTTTCCACGAACAGCTTGATGCGCTTATTGACATGGCGACCGGCCGGCTCGGCCCGTTCGCCCCGGAGTTTGCCTGGAAATGGTACGACTGGTTCGCGGAGATGACGGAGGATGATTATGCGGGTTTCAAATGAACAGGACATGATCCTTTTGGGTGAAAAGCTCGGCGGCCTGTTACAGGGCGGCATGTGTATCTTACTCGAAGGGGACCTTGGCGCCGGCAAGACGACAATGACCAAAGGCATCGGGAAAGGTCTCGGTGTGACGCGGGTCATCAACTCCCCGACGTTCACTATCCTCAAGACGTACCACGGACGTCTGACGCTCAACCACTTCGACGCCTACCGCCTCGAAGACAGCGATGATGACCTCGGTTTTGAGGATATTTTCGCCGAAGACGATGCGGTGTCGGTCATCGAGTGGCCGCGTTATATCGAAGACATCCTGCCGAAAGAGAGCCTGCTGGTGACGATTCACAAAGACGGGGACGGCCGTGAGGTCACATTCACCCCGACAGGCACGCTCTATGAGGCACTTGTGAAGGAGATGGAACAATGCTGACAATCGCCATGGACACATCCAACGACTACCTGAGCATCGGTTTGTATGAAGATGGCGTTTTGGTGGACGCGGTGCAGGAATACGGCAGCCGCCGGCAGAGCGAATATGCGATTCCGCGGCTCGAAGACATTTTAAAAAGACAAAACAAAACCCTGATGGACATCGATGACATGGTCATCACCCGGGGCCCGGGCTCTTACACCGGGGTGCGGGTGGCGATGACGATTGCCAAAACGATGGCCGTGATCAGTGATATGACCATCCGCACGGTGAGCTCGCTGGCGGCCTTCAATGGTGAAGACAGCGCCATCGTGGTGCTTGATGCCCGCTCGGGCAAGATGTATGTCGCCGTGTATGAGAATGGGAAAGAAGTGCTTCCTGAAGACATCCGTCCGCTCGAAGAGTTTGCGGAGATTCGTGCGAAGTATCCGGACCTTCCGGTGCTCGGCGCGCCGGCCTGCGTGGGCCTGGAAGCCTCTTACGAACCGGTGATCCACAAGAATATGATGGCCCTGGCCAAAGACGCACAGCCGGTTGAAGTAACCGATGCGCTCGTGCCGACCTATATCAAAAAAGTCGAGGCGAAAAAACAATGCCTGTGATCAGAGATATGCGTGAGGCCGACTGTCAGGAAGTGGCTGATTTGTGCGGGGAGATTTTCCCGTCCCCGTGGCGCACGGAAGACTTCGTGCACGCCGTGAATGAAGAGCCATTCGCCGCTTTCTATGTGATGGAAGATGACGGGGATATTCTCGGCTATGTCGGTTTGTATTTATTGTATGACCAGGCGACCATTGCGAGCCTGGGCGTGAAGAAAGACAAACAGCGCAATGGCTATGGCCGGGCGCTTATGGACTACGCGATGGACATCGTGTGGGATGATGATGCGTGTGAGAAATGCACGCTCGAAGTGAGACAAAGTAACGAAGCCGCCATCGCTTTGTATAAAAGCCTTGGCTTTGAACACGTGTCGGTGCGCAAGAACTACTACCGTACCGCTGACAACGGCTGGGAAGATGCCTGGCTGATGATTTGTGAAAGGAGTGACGACTGATGAGCCTGATTCTGGCGATTGAATCTTCGTGCGATGAAATGAGCGCGGCGATCCTGAGAGACAAACGCAACCTTCTGGCCAATGTCGTGGCCTCCCAGATTGATATTCACAAACAGTACGGCGGGGTGGTGCCGGAAATCGCCTCCCGCAAACATGTCGAGAGTGTGGCGGCGGTGTTAAGAGAAGCCTTCCGCACCGCCGGTGTGAAGCCGGAAGAGCTCGACGCCGTGGCCGTGACGAAAGGTCCGGGCCTTGTGGGTTCGCTGCATGTCGGGATGCAGGCGGCGAAGACCCTGGCGCTGGCTTTGAACGTCCCGTTCATCGGGGTGCATCATATCGCCGGGCATATTTATGCCAATGAACTCGTGGAAGACATCCGTTATCCGGCTCTGGCCCTGGTGGTCTCGGGCGGACATACGGAGCTTGTGTATATGAAACATGAATTCTCGTTTGAAATCATCGGCGAAACGTTCGATGATGCAATCGGGGAAGCCTACGACAAAGTCGGGCGCGTGCTCGGTTTGCCTTACCCGGGCGGACCGGTGCTCGACAAAATGGCCCATGAAGGTGAGCCGACATATGACCTCCCGAGGCCGCTCGATGACGGCAGTTTCAACTTCAGCTTCTCGGGGCTCAAGAGTGCGGTCATCAACCTCAAGCACAACGCCGATCAGCGCGGGGAAACGATCAACGCCGAAAACCTGGCCGCGTCGTTTCAGGAGGTGGCGATGGACACCATCGCCAAAAAAGCCCTCCACGCCGCCCGGGAGATGGGCGTCAGGGATATCATCGTGGCCGGCGGTGTTTCCGCCAACAAGGGTCTGCGTGAGAAGATGAGCGGGCAGAGTGATGTCCGGGTCATGTTCCCGCCGATGAAATACTGCACGGATAACGCCGCGATGATCGCGGCGGCAGCCAAAGTGATGTATGACCACAAACAGTTCACAACTCTGGATTTGGCGGTCCGGCCGCATTTCGATCTGGAAGCAGAAAGTATAGGGGAGGAAGTTTGATATGAGCAGTACAAACAAGAAAATCTCAAGAGCGACCATGTCACGTTTTCCGATTTACCTGAAGGCCCTTCGGGTGATGGGTCATTCCGGCAAGGACAGTTTCATGTCGAGTGAACTGGCGGACGTGACCGGCATTCAGGACACGACCATTCGCCGGGACTTCGGTTTTCTGCCGCAGAAAGATTCCCTCGGCAAGCGCGGCTACGGCTACGACACCCAGAATATGATTGACGCCCTCAGCCAGATGCTCGGGCTCGGTCTGGAAGAACCGATTATCCTGATCGGGGTCGGGAACCTCGGCAGCGCCATCCTGAAATACAACCGCTGGAAGTACACGGTTGGGAAAATCGTCTGCGCGTATGACGTGGATGAAAACAAGGTCGGGACGCGTTACGGCATTGACATCCGCCTGATGGACGAGCTCGAAGAGACGATGCCGGGGGATTGTAAAATCGCCATCCTGGCCATCGGGGATGACCCGCAGCCAACGGTCGACAAGCTTGTCTCCCTGGGTATCAGGGGCATTGTGGACTTCACCCACTCGCACTTCGTCGTGCCGAAGGGTGTGGAAGTCGAAAACGTCGACGTTATCGTCGCCATCCAGGAACTGGAACTGAAAATGAAGGCAAATGAGGAGCAGGACAATGTTTGAGTTTATCACAGTCAGAGAATTATATGAGATTTGCAACGGACTCTCGGCCGAGCGTGATGCGCTGGAGTTCGTGGAACTGGAAGGCTGGGTGCGGACAAACCGCGACTCCGGCAAGATTGGCTTTATCGCCCTTAACGACGGGACGTATTTCAAAAACTGTCAGGTCGTTTATTCCAGTGAGCTGAAAAACTTCAAAGAGGTGTCCCACATCACGACCGGCTCGTCGATCCACGTGCTTGGGAAACTGAAATTCACCCCGGAGGCGCGGCAGCCGTTTGAAATCGAAGCCACGGAAGTGGAAATCGAAGGTCTGTGCGACAACGATTACCCGCTCCAGAAAAAGCGCCACAGCTTTGAATACCTGCGGGAAATCCCGCATCTGCGCGTGCGCGGCAATACGTTCTTTGCAATCTTCCGCCTGCGCTCCGTGCTCTCCATGGCCATCCATGAATTTTTCCAGTCCCAGGGCTTTGTGTATGTGCACACGCCGATCATCACCGGTAACGACGGTGAAGGGGCCGGGGAAATGTTCCGGGCGACAACCATTGATGACACCAACTTCGAGGATGACTTCTTCGGGAAAGAAGCGTTCCTGACGGTCACGGGCCAGCTTCATGTCGAAGCCTTCTGCCTTGCGTTCCGCGATGTGTACACGTTCGGCCCGGCGTTCCGCGCCGAGAACTCCAACACGACGCGCCATGCATCCGAATTCTGGATGATCGAACCGGAAATCGCCTTTGCGGACCTTGAGGACGATATGGACCTCATCGAAGACATGGTCAAGTTCTGCATCGACTACTGCCTCGAAAATGCGCCGGAGGAAATGAAGTTCTTCCAGCAGTTCATCGACAAAGACTGCATCAACCGCATCACGAAAGTCCGTGATTCCGAGTTCCGCCGCATGACGTACACGGAAGCGATTGAGCATCTCGGAAAAGCCGATGTCAAATTCGAAAACAAGGTGTTCTGGGGCATGGACCTCAACGCCGAACATGAACGTTATATTTGTGAACAGGTCGTCGGCGGGCCGGTGTTCCTGACGGACTACCCGAAGGACATCAAAGCCTTCTACATGCGCCTGAACGACGACGGGAAAACCGTTGCCGCATGTGACCTGCTCGTGCCGGGCATCGGCGAACTCGTCGGCGGCTCCCAGCGTGAAGAGCGCTACGACGTGCTTAAGCAGATGATGGAAGAAAAGAACATGACCACGGATACTTTGCAGTGGTACATGGACCTGCGCCGTTACGGCGGCTGCAAGCATGCGGGCTTCGGCCTCGGCTTCGACCGCTTCCTGATGTATCTCACGGGCATGGAAAACATCCGTGACGTCGAACCGTTCCCGCGCACACCGCGCAACCTCAAATTCTAGGATGGGTCTGAACCCATCCTTTTTTTCACGGGGCGTAAGTGGTAAAATAGTTGCAAGAGGTGAAGACAATGCTTCACGAGTTTGATTGCCTGAACATTTTTTACAACATTGTATATAACGCCGAAAATGTCTTTGCCCGGACGATTGCGAGCGACTGGGAGGATTTCGACTGCTTCCGCAAATGGCTGAAGTACTATGACATCCCGACGATGGGCCTCGAAAACATCGACGAGCAGACGTACGGGTTGTGGCGGGGGAAGACGACGATGGACGCGCTCTCCAAACTGGCCCGCATGGACCTCACCGGGGAGTTTCAGGCCGTCCGCGACGCCTACCGGAAAAAGACTCACGTGATGTTTCTCAACGGCATCAATCAGGCCCCGTGGAATCCGGTGGAACTCGTAGACAAGGACATTATGTTCTGGCAGTTCCATTACGTGATGACCAAGGACTATTTAAGTCTCTCCGACGTCTTCCCGGCGTTTATGGAGGCGTTGCTCCACTGTGACGAGTGGCCGGGGGTGCTCATCTTCACTCAGGACAAGCAGTGTTTCTATAAGCTGAACACGCCTGATGATATCCCGAAGCTCAATGAGTTCCTCAAACGTGACGATAAGTATGACCTCTGCACCGACCGGTATGCGTACTACTTCCATATCAGCGATGTGCATCTCGGCCCGCCGCGGCGCTATGAGCCGCTCAACCGGCTTTATGAATCGCTGAACAACGTCGTGCCGATGACCAAAACAACCCGGCATACGAAGTTTCTTGTCTCGGGGGACCTGATGGACTCGCCGTCCAAGCGCAATATGTATGAGGCCAAGGATTTCCTGAGCGTGCTGCGCAAACGGTTTGACGCCGATGTCGCCTTTGTGCTGGGCAACCACGATGTCATCATCCACGGGCTGAACCTCACGAACATGCAGAAAGCCAAGGTCATTGCCTACCTGCTCGGCGATAAGCTCCAGGTCATTCCGGAAGACAAGGTCATTATTATCAAGATCGACTCCAACTTTACCGGGCGGCTGGCCCGCGGGGAGGTCGGTCAGCGCCAGATGGCCGAAATCGACTACGCTCTCTCCGGGGTGCGGCATTTGGAAGACTATACGCTTGTGGCGATGCTGCATCACCACGTGTACCCCGTCACCAAGGCCGATTTTTTGAAAATCAAGTTCAAGGAAAAATACCTCCTCGGTAAGATTCTCGACAAATCCAAACAGCTCCGTGATGCCAAAGAAGTGCAGGCGTGGCTGAAGTCGATCGGTGTGCGCTATGTCGTCCACGGGCACAAACACGTCCCGTTCTTTATGGAAAAAGACGGCATGTACATCATCTCCGCCGGCAGCGGTACGGGCGGTTTGCAGGAGGAGAAATCCAAATACATCACCTATAACATTCTCAAATACGACACGCTCGACAAGCGTTTTACGACATGCACAATCATGTATGAAGACCGCAAAGGCCCGCGCCGGGTGCGCACCGAGACGTTCTTCTTCGACGACAAGGAGTGATCACAGTGGACAAACAAAAAGATATGGAATACATGGATGAGGTCATCCTCACCTGTCTGACGCAAGGGTGTGAGACCCCGGTCCCGATGGATGTGTATGACATCACCCTGCCATTGATGTACAGTGCTGCCTTCACCGACGCCCTCAAAACATCGTCCTCACTGAAGGAAGCGGTTATGAAAGCCGACAGTGCGGACGAGGACTTCCCGGAAGAAGTGTTTGCGGCCAAAAACGAAGACGACGAGCGCGCCTCACGTGCTCTTGGCGTAGCTTTATTGAGGCGTCATATCACATTCGGATTTGAAGGCGATGTCCTCACCGGCAATCCCGGTCCTGTCAAAAGCGACAGCCTGCCTCTGGCTGAAAAGCTCGGCACGTTCATCACCGGCATGAGCGCCGGGGACATCGAAGAGCTCCTGACGGCCCGCCAGCCGGTCATCGTGGTTCTCCAGCGGGAGAGCCTCGGGGACGACATTGACTGGAGCGCGCTCGAAGGGCTCGGTCAGGTGACGTACCATGACCATACAAGAGATGATGAGGTCATTGATTTGTGCAAAGAAGCAGATGTGATCCTGACCAACAAAAACCACATCACGGCCGACATCATGGACGCGTGTGAGAACTTGCGCTTCATCGGCGAGATGGCCACCGGCTACAATAACATTGACATCGATGCCGCCCGTGAGAGAGATATCACGGTGTGCAACGTGCCGGCGTATTCGACCGATGCGGTCGTCCAGCTCACCTTTGCGATGGCTTTGGAGCTTTTGACCAATGTGTCCGGATACCGGAGCTACGTGGCCTCCGGCGCCTACGCCGCTCAGGAGGGCTTCTCGTATTTCGGTTATCCGATGTGCGAACTTTCCTCGCTCACATGGGGCGTGGTCGGGCTCGGCCATATCGGAAAAAAGGTGTATGACATTGCCAAAGCGTTCGGGGCGAAGTGTGTGTACGCCTCCACCACCGGGGCGCACGAAGAAGAAGGGTATGACTGCGTGCCGCTCGAAGTGCTGGCATCCTCGTGTGACATCATTTCCATTCACGCGCCGCTCAATGACAACACCAGAAACTTGTTTGACGCGGAGACATTATCCTTAATGAAACCAGGCGCCATTCTCATCAACGTCGCCCGCGGGGGCATCGTGGATGAAGAGGCGTTGACCAAAGCGCTCAACGAAGGCACAATCGGCGGGGCAGCCCTCGATGTGTTCTCTTCGGAGCCGCTCCCGGAAACAAGTGCACTCTACAACGCGGACCCGGACAAAATCATCATGACCCCGCACTGCGCATGGGCCTCGGCCCAGGCCCGCGGCCGTCTGGCAGGTGAAACCATCGCCAATGTGAAAGCCTTTCTGGAAGGCGAACCAAGAAATGTTGTGAATGACGCGTCCTGAAAACGCGTCTTTACTTTTGGATGGATTTCGTGCATACTTGTCATTTGAAAGGGGAAATCAAATGTGTACGGGGTATGCCCGGAATTAACGCCCGTGGACTAGGAAAAGGACGAAGCGGGAACGCATATTTGACAGTTATCGTTATGATACAAATTGTTTTGATTGGGATCCTGATTGTGTATGGGATTGTATGTTTGCGCATCGAACCCTTCCGTTACGACGCGAAGAAGATGGCGACGAGTGCTCTGCTTCTTGTCATTACGCTGATTGTGAAACGGATGGCCGTGCTGGTGCCGCTCTTCGGGGTGGAGAGTATGAAAATCACCCTGGAATACATTCCGATGATGATCGCAGGCTATGCGGTCGGACTGAGTTACGGTTATTTTGTGGGGGTGGCCTCGGATCTCCTGGGGCTGATCGTTTATCCGACGGGATATCCGTTCTTCGGGTTCACAATCAACTGTGTGCTGGTTGTCACAATCGGCGCCTTCACGCAGAAATATGCGAAAAACATCAACGCCTATGCGCTCAAACGCTTCACGTGCGCTGCGCTTGTCTTGTTCCTGTTGGGGGGCAGTGCTTATGTGCTCTCGCTTGAGTCGATCTCAGTCTCGGGCACGGCCTATGCGCTCAGCCCGCTCGCCAAGGGGGCTTTGATCGGCACGATGGGCGCGCTGTCCCTGGTGTTCATTTATTTCCTGATGAAAAAACAAAAACAGATGTTCGGGTGTGACGACCATCTGTTTGCGATGTGGCTGCTCTCGGTGCTCATCACCGAAGTCATCGTCACACTCACGCTGATGCCGCTCTGGCTGCAGATAATGTACGGCATTCCGTATCTTGTGTCATTCTCACTGCGCCTGGTGAAATCCTGCTTTATGATCCCGGCGTATGTGCTTATTGGCTACCCGCTGCTCAGGGCTTTGAAAAACCGTTTTTAGAAAGGACGTTCTATGGAATACGAGGTCACAACCGCACAATTTACCGGTCCGCTGGATCTGCTTTTACATCTCGTGCGGGAACACGAAATGGACCTCTACGACCTGGACGTGGCGCTCATCTGTGATCAGTATCTGGCGTACATCGAAAAGATGGACCCGACGCTGCTCGAGGCGATGAGTGAGTATTTGGTCATGGCCGCGTGGCTGTGCGAAATGAAGTCGAAGCTCCTCATCCCGAATGAACAGCTCGATGATGAAGAAGACGACTACGAAGCGCAAAGACGCAAGATGATCAGGATGCTGATTGAGAAAAACCGCATCAACGGAGTGCTCGAGGCGTTTGACGACGCGTTTGAAACCCGTCAGCAGATGCATTCACGCATGCCGGCCGATCTGGAATACTTGTCCAAAGACATGAGCTCCAGTTTGCCGGAGGATTTGGAAGTGTATGATCTTCTGGTCGCCATGCAAAACGTGCTGAAAAGAAAAAAAGCCCGTGAACCACTGGAAAGCACGGTGACACGGGTGGAAATCACGATTGAAGAACGTACGGATCAGATTGAAAACTACTTCCGTGACCACCGGGGCACCCGGGTGAACTTCGCCGACCTGTTTGAGGGCCGCGATAAATACTTCGCCATCGTGACATTTCTCTCGGTGCTTGTGCTTGTGAAAAACGAACGCCTGACCATCACCCAGGACAAGCGTTTCGGGGATATTTATCTGGAAGGAAGGGAGGATGACCATGGAAAAGAATGAGATTCTCTCGCTGATTGAAGGGCTGATCTTTATCGGCGGGGACGAGGGCATCACGGCCAAGGATGTGGCCGATGTGCTGGACGTCTCGAAAAAAGAAGCGGTTGTTTACCTCGATGACCTGATTGCCCTGTACAACGCGCGTGAGGTCAAAGGCTTCGATATCGCCAACTTCGGCGGGGTGTACCGGATGGTTACCCGTCCCGAACATGACGAATACTACCGCAAGCTGATCGCCACCGGACGCTCGCATATGTCCAAAAGCGCACTGGAAACCCTGGCCATCGTGGCCTATTACCAGCCGATCACCCGTGTTCAGATTGAAGACATCCGCGGGGTCGGATGTGAGGGCATGGTACGCAAGCTCGTGGGCATGGCACTGATCAAGGAAATGGGCCGGGCGGACACGCCGGGGCGGCCAATCCTGTACGGGGTGACGGATGAATTCCTCAATGCCTTTCATCTCACCAGCCTCGACGAATTGCCGGAGCTCAAGGACATCGCAGTCAGTGATGACGACGAAGACTTGTTTGCGACGAAATATACCGAAGACAAAGAACAAAGCGAACCAAAGGACGAAGAGGCCTGAGGTTCGTTTTTTTTCTGGAAAAGGAAAACCGCCCGTACAGGCGGTTTAAGAACGAAGTTGTTCCTGACGGCGGAGCTGCTCCAGCCGGCGTTTGAGTGTGTTGATGTGTTCCTGCACCTGGGAGCGCACCTGGCGCACGGTGAGTTCGGACATGATGACAAGCACCATCATCGAAGCAGCCAGAAACACCGGAATGACATACAGGAAGATTGCCCGGTCAGTCATGAAATACATCGTCAGCGGAAACAACATCACCCACAAAAGCAGGCGCAGGTTTCTCGTTGACAGGAAATAAGCATACACATCCGCACGGATGTTTTTGTAAGTGTTGGTCAGAAGCGTCAGGAACGCTTCGAGCTGGGAAGAGTCCATATCTTCGGGACGGCCCAGGTTGGTGCGAATATCAATTTTCATAAACATCGCCTCCTTGGAGTCCCATTATAGCATGGTTTTTGGAAAAGGGAAGACATGTGCCCTCATGTGTCCGGTGACATGTTGCGTCCGGTTTGCGTGCCATGGGATTTTGTTATATACTCCCAGTGGGTGAAATTTATGAATGCGTGGGATCATTTCAAAACAATCACAACACATAAGGCCATCGTCGGAGAACTGTGCTTCCGCCTGCATTTGTACAGGCAGGGACTGCTCCACGACATGTCGAAATACTCGCCGACCGAGTTTATGACCGGGGTGAAATACTACCGCGGCACGTACTCGCCGAACACGGCCGAGCGCAACGAACGCGGGTATTCTTTGGCGTGGCTCCACCACAAGGGACGCAACAAGCATCACTGGGAGTTCTGGGTCGACTTTATGAAACAGGGCCTTGTCCCGGCGAAAATGCCGTACCGGTATGTGCTGGAAATGTTTTGTGACCGGGTCGCCGCCTCGAAGGTGTACCGGGGGAAAGACTATGATGACACGTATCCGCTCACGTACTACAACAATTCCAAAGACCATTATTATATGCACGATGAGACCAAAGCGCTCATCGAATATCTCCTGACGTACCTCGCACAGCACGGGCTCGGCGAGACGATCGGGATGATCAACGAAAAACACGGGTATGACGATTACCCGCTTCACAAGGAGGAGGACTAATGATTGGTGTGATTGATGTCGGCGGCGGTTTGCGCGGGGCCTACGGGGCCGGCGTTTTGGACTGGTGCCTCGACCATAACATTCATTTTGACTACGGCATCGGCGTATCGGCCGGTTCGGCGAACATCGCCTCTTACGGGGCCGGACAGGTGCGCCGGAACTATCCGTTTTACATCGACTACCCGTTCCGGAAGGAGTTCATGTCGCTCAAAAACATCAAAGACAAACACACCTTCCTCGACCTCGACTACGTGTACCGTGAGCTCTCCAACAGCACAGGGGAAAATCCCCTCGACTACAAGGCGCTCTGTGCCAACCCGATGATGTTCAAAATCGTGGCCTATAACTGCGACACGGGCAAGGCGACGTATTTCGACAAGACGGACATGAGTCAGGACCAGTACGATATTTTCCTGGCCAGTTCGGCCCTGCCGATTGTGACCGCTCCGGTCATCATCAACGGCACCCGTTACTATGACGGCGGTCTGGCCGATCCGGTGCCGGTTGAAAAGGCGCTGGCGGATGGCTGTGACAAAGTCGTGCTCATTCTCACCAAGCCAAGGGATGTCATCAGGGATGCTGCGGTGGACAAGGGCACGGTGGCCGTGATGCGGCGCAGTGACCCGTTGGCGGCGGACAACCTCGCTGAGCGGGCGGCCCGCTACAACGTCGGTGTCTCGATGGCCAAGGCCCTAGAAAAGGAAGGGCGTTGTCTGATTGTGGCCCCGGAGGAGATCGGCACGATGACCACGCTCTCGAAGGACAAAGAACAAATTTTCCTTCTCTATCACCGCGGTTACAGCGATGCTGAGAAGATTGAACAATTCGTGAAAGGATAATTTATGGAACGTTTACAAAAAGCAATTGCCCAGAGCGGTTACGCCTCGAGGCGCAAGGCTGAAGAACTGATCAAAGAAGGACGCGTGAGTGTCAACGGGGTCACGGTGACCGAAATGGGCATAAAGGTGAATGCGAGTGACCTCATCCTCATCGACGGCCATGCGTTGACGAAAGAAGAGAAAGCCTACTACGTCTTTTACAAACCGGCGCGTTGTGTGACGACGATGAAGGACGAACATGACCGGGCATGTGTGGCGGACTATTTCCAGGACGTCAAAGAGCGCGTGTATCCGGTGGGCCGCCTGGACTACGATACGACAGGCGTGTTGTTTATGACGAACGACGGGGAGTTTGCGAATCTGATGATGCATCCCTCCAGCCACCTCGAAAAGATTTACGAAGTGTCGGTGAAGGGCATCCTCACCCAGAGAGAACGCAAGACACTCGAAAAAGGCGTCTGGCTCGACGGGGTCAAAACCCTCCCGTGCAAGATTCAGGTCGTCGGCACCGACGAAGAGCACGGCACGACGATGTTAATGATCCGGCTCATTGAAGGCAAAAACCGGCAGGTCAAGAAGATGTTTGAATCGATGAACCATCCGGTCAAACGCCTGCACCGCATCCGCATCGGCGACATCGACCTCAAGGGGCTCACCCCGGGCACCTACCGCCGGCTCAAACCACATGAAGTGAATGTGCTGCGCAACGCGGCCGTGACCAACCGTCAGAAAAGAGCGAAAAAGAAGTAGATGTAAAGCGTCTCACCAAGAGGGGTGAGGCGTTTTTCTTCGGCCCGTTTGAGTCCTTGAGAAATGTGTGCGCTTCCAGTTTTGGGAAACACCGTTTTCCTTCTTTTTATCAGGGAAAAAGTATGATATTCTAACACAAACAAAACAAGGGAGGGCTTGTATCCATGGAAGGTTTGAAGGCTTTTCTCAAACGCAAAAACATTGAAATCTCATTGCGGCGCTACGGCATTGACGCCCTCGGTGCGATGGCTCAGGGACTGTTCTGTTCCCTTCTGATCGGGACGATCATCAACACCCTCGGCACGCAGTTTCACATTGAGGCACTGACCAAAACGGTGGTGTCCATCACCAGCGGAACGTCGACAATCGACTACACGGTTGGAGGTCTGGCCGGATTGATGAGTGGTCCGGCGATGGCCGTGGCCATCGGCTATGCGCTCGGCTGTCCGCCGCTTGTCCTGTTCTCACTCGTCACAGTGGGCTTTGCGGCCAACGCCCTTGGCGGGGCCGGGGGACCTCTGGCTGTGCTCTTTATTGCCATTATCGCGGCGGAATGTGGGAAGGCGATTTCGAAAGAAACGAGAATTGACATTCTCGTCACACCGCTCGTGACCATTGCGGTCGGTGTGGCACTCTCGTCCGTGCTCGCTCCGGCGCTTGGGGCGGGGGCGTCCAAGGTCGGCGTGCTCATCATGTGGTCAACCGAACTCCAGCCATTCCTGATGGGGATTCTCGTCTCGGCGCTTGTCGGGATTGCGCTCACGCTGCCCATCAGTTCGGCGGCGATTTGTGCGGCTCTCTCCCTCACCGGTCTGGCCGGCGGGGCGGCCGTGGCCGGATGCTGCGCGCAGATGGTTGGCTTTGCGGTCATGAGTTTCAAGGAAAACGGCTGGGGCGGACTTGTGTCCCAGGGGCTTGGCACATCGATGCTGCAGATGGGAAATATTGTCAGAAACCCGCGCATCTGGATTGCACCGACAGTGACTTCGATGATCACCGGACCGATTGCGACGTGCGTGTTCAAAATGAAAATGAACGGCTCCCCGGTGGCGTCCGGCATGGGCACCTGCGGGATGGTCGGGCCAATCGGTGTGTACACCGGCTGGGTGGCCGATGTGGCCTCGGGTGCGAAAGCGGCCATTACGGCGATGGACTGGACAGGTCTGATTCTGATCTGCATCGTTCTGCCGGCAGTCATCACACCGCTTCTTTACAACCTGACGAAAAAACTTGGCTGGGTGAAAGACGGCGACGTCACACTCTCCGATTAAGTACAAACGGACGCTCCGGCGTCCGTTTTGGCTTTGAAACCCGTGTTTTACTATCCCTTGTGGATATGATATAATGTGACCAAATAAGAAGGTGGTTCATATGGAAGATAAACTCACACGCAAAGACAAATACAAAGACCTGCGCGACCAGCTCGAAGAAGGTCAGCCCGGCACGGATGCGCCTGTCGAAGACGCGGACGATACCGAAGATGATTTCCTCGATTTCCTGCCTAAACATTCTCCTGACGTCGTGGATCCGGATGACGGCTTCCGGGCGATGAGCTATGACACGCTTGAAGAAGATGAAGCAGTGCGCACGGCCATTGCCAGAGCGAAGACGAACATCGGCAAAGAAGAGTCTGACACGCGGATGGAGATTTACAACCGTTTGCGCAAGGACACGGAAACAGTGCAGGCCGATGATGGCTTCTCAAAGAGCGATCTCGAAGAAGGCCATGATGTCACGAATTTGCAGGTGGAGCGTGAGGAGGAGGGCAGCGCAGCCGCTGAGCCTTACCAGCCTTCCAAATATGAAGAAACCGGTGTGATCCGGGTGTTCGAGTTTGACGCGGATGCCGAGAAGACGGCGGCTTATGAAAAGGCCAACGCCGAGGAGGAAGAGGAAATTGATCCAGAGAGCCTCACCCGGCGGGAACGGCGCGAGCTGAAGAAAAAAGCCAAACAGGAAGCCAAGGAAGAAAAACGCCGTCAGAAGGAAGAAGCGAAAGCCCGCAAAGACGAAGAGACGGAACCTGAACCTGAACCTGAAGAAGAAACACCTCAGCCACAGCCTGAAACACGTGAAGACGACGGCATGCCGGCCGTCCGCACGATTGGTGACAGCGGGCGCATCGAGGATGATGAAGAGGAAGAATACGAAGACGAAGAACAGCCGAAAAAGGGCATCGGGGTTATTCTCCTTGATGTTATCATCATAATTCTTGTTGTGTTATTGGCCGGAATGTGTTATTTATATTTCCAGGATCTTTTTTAGAAAGAGGTTGAAGGGTCTATGAAGAAAATTTCCATTGCGATTGACGGACCGGCGGCAGCCGGGAAATCCACCATTGCCAGGAAGGTGGCCGCCAATCTTGACTACACGTATATTGACACCGGGGCGATGTACCGATGCGTGGCTTACCGCGCACTGTGCGCCGGGGTTGATTTTACGGACAAAGAAGGCGTGTGCCAGCTGCTTAAGGACATGAAGATCCGTCTTCTGCCGGGTGGCACGGTGCTGCTCAACGGTGAGGACGTGACATCGTCCATCCGCGCCAATGAGGTGTCCATGGGCGCCTCCATTGTCTCCCAGTATCCGAAGGTGAGAAGCTATCTTGTCACCCAGCAGAGAGACATGGCCAAGGGCGGGGGCGTGATCCTCGACGGCCGCGATATCGGCACGGTTGTGCTGCCGGATGCGGAGCTCAAGATTTACCAGGTGGCCTCGATTGACTGCCGGGCGGAGCGCCGCTACAAAGAGAACATTGAAAAAGGCATCCCGAGCGATCTGGACGAACTGAAAAAAGAAATCGCCCAGCGTGATGATCAGGACATGCACCGCGAGGTGTCGCCGCTGACCAAAGCCGAGGACGCCATCGAAATCGACACATCCGACATGACGATTGACGAAGTCGTCGCCAACATTATGGAACTCGTGTCGGAGAGACTGTAGCAGTCAGAAAGGAAGACGCCTATGAGTGCAGGGGTGGCAGCCATTGTCGGCCGCGCCAATGTCGGCAAATCCACAATTTTCAACCGTATCGTCGGTACGCGCGTATCCATCATCGAGGATACGCCGGGCGTAACCCGGGATCGCATTTACGCGAAAGCCACCTGGCTGACCCGGGATTTTCGTTTGATTGACACCGGCGGAATCGAGATGGAAAACACCTCGATCACGAAAAGTGTGCGCATGCAGGCCGAAATCGCCATCGAAGAAGCTGATGTCATTATCTTCGTTGTCAACGGACGCGAAGGGGTGACGTCGGAAGATGCGATGGTCGCCAGAATTTTACAAAAGTCGGGCAAGCCGATTGTGCTCGCCTGCAATAAGATCGACGACGCGGCATTCAAAGATACAATTTATGATTTCTACGAACTCGGGTGCGGGGATCCGATCCCTGTTTCCGGGGCTCACGGCATCGGCATCGGGGACCTTCTCGACGAAGTCGTGCGGCTCTTGCCGGAGGACAAGGATGATGAAAGTGATCCGGACACCATCCGGTTCGCCCTGATCGGGCGGCCGAACGTCGGCAAGTCTTCGCTCACCAACGCGTTGCTCGGGGAGGAACGGGTCATTGTTTCCGATGTCGCCGGAACGACCCGGGACGCCATCGACACGGCGTTTGAAAAAGACGGCCAGAAGTATGTGGTCGTCGACACCGCCGGGATGCGCAAGCGCGGGAAGGTGTATGAAAACGTCGAAAAGTATGCGGTGATGAGAGCCCAGAGCGCGATTGAATCGGCCGATGTGGTCGTGGTGCTCGTGGACGGCTCGGGGGAAATCCTCGAACAGGACCGTCATATTGCCGGCTATGCGCATGAGTCCGGCAAGGGCGTGGTGCTCGTCGTCAATAAATGGGACATCGTCGACAAAGACGATAAGACTATGGCCAAAATGACGAAGAAACTGCGGGAGGAGTTCAAATATCTCGACTATGCCCGCATCGCATATGTCTCGGCCTTGAAGCATCAGCGCATTGACACGCTGTTTGACCTCATCAACGAGGCTTACGACAACCAGAGACGCCGTGTGTCCACGAGCGTGCTCAATGATATTCTGATCGATGCCCAGGCGATGAACCCGACATCGAACTTCCAGGGCGGCCGTTTGCGGATTTACTACGGCTCGCAGGTGGCGGTGACCCCGCCGACCTTCGTGCTCTTCGTCAACGACCCGAAGTATTTGCATTTTTCTTACAAACGGTATTTGGACAACCGTTTGCGTGAGGCCTTCGCCTTTGAAGGCACACCGATTCATATCATTTGCAGAAAGAGGGATTGATTGAAATGAAAGTCGCTATTTTAGGTACAGGCTCCTGGGCCACAGGCTTGGCCACGGTGCTCGATGACAACGGTGTGGACATCATGATGTACGGTGTCGATGACCGCGAAATCGAAGACATCAACTTACGTCACTGCAACTACAAGTATTTCCGTCATGTGCGTCTGAGCCAGGGGCTCAAGGCCACGAAGGATCTGGCGGCCACGATCGACGGGGCCGACTACATCCTGATCACGATTCCAACCCAGTTCGTCCGCGACACGCTCGAACTGATCAAACCGTTACTCACAAAGAAAGTCACGTTCATCAACGCCTCCAAGGGGTTTGATATGAACACGAACATGCGCATCTCCGATACGATTCGTTCCGTCTTCACGGTCGGTGAGGACATCAACCCGGTCGTTTCCCTGATCGGCCCGTCCCATGCGGAAGAGGTTGTCATCAGAATGCTGACGGCGGTGTGCGCCGTGTCCGTGGATGAAGAAACAGCCAGAAAAGTGCAGAAAATCTTCTCCAACGACTACCTGCGTGTGTACACGTCCACTGACGAAATCGGCGCCGAACTCGGCGCGGCCTATAAAAACGTCATTGCCGTGGCCTCTGGTATTCTCGCCGGCCTCGGCTACGGGGACAATGCCCGGGCGGCCCTGATCACCCGCGGGCTTGCGGAAATCATCCGTTACGGCTCGCTCAAGGGCGGCAAGATGGAAACCTTCTTCGGTCTGACCGGGGTCGGGGACCTGATCGTCACTTGCTCGAGTGTCCACTCCCGCAACTTCCAGGCCGGGCAGGATATCGGGAAGGCGAACAACGCCTCCGATTTTATGGTCGGCAACACGAAGACGGTCGAAGGTGTGCGCACGTGCAAGGTCATCGCGGAAGAGATGAAAGCGGACCATCCGGAAGTCGAACTGCCGATCGTCAATGCGGTGTACGACGTCCTCTACAACAACGTCAAACCGTCCGAGAAAATCCTCGAACTGATGAATCGCGAACTCAAACCGGAAATGTAATTCCAGGGCCCTTCCAAGGGCCTTTTTCAGACCTGTGAAATCACAAAATTATAGACATTTTTTCGGGCTTTTTTCCTTGCCAGAGTCACCGGGGTTTGCTATAATCATGAAAGTTCTTTAAGGAGGCATTTAGATGAATAAAAGAGATCTGATTGATACAGTGGCCGAGAAGAGAAATCTCACCAAGAAGGAGACGGAAACGCTGGTCAATACGATATTCGATACAATGACAGAGTCCCTGATTGAGGGCGATAAAGTCCTGATTTCCGGTTTCGGTACGTTCAAGGTCAACAACCGCCGTGAACGCAAGGGTGTGTCCCCGAAGACAAAGGATGCCATCACGATTCCGGCATCCCGCACGGTGTCTTTCAAGCCAAGCAACCGCCTGAAAGATTCCATGAACTGATACAGGAGCAATCCTGTATTTTTTCTTTCTTCACATGGCGTTCACACGCAGTGTATAATATCGTTGAAAAGGAGATGATAACCTTATGTATTCTGGATATGGTTACGGATCGGGCACGATGATAGGCCTGATTCTCGTGCTCGTGGCGATGGGCATTTCGATGCTCTGCCAGGCACGCATCAAATCGGCCTACGCCAAGTGGCGCAAGGTCAGAAACAGCCGCGGCATCACCGGGGCGCAGGTGGCGCGGGAAATTCTCGACGCCAACAATATGCAGGACGTGCCTGTCATGATGGTTGACGGCGAGCTCTCCGACCATTATGATCCGACTAGCCGCACGGTCAGCTTGTCCAAAGACATTTACAACGGGGCGTCGATTGCCGCGGTGGCGGTGGCCGCCCACGAATGCGGTCATGCGATTCAGCATGAAACCCACTACGCACCGCTCTCCATCCGCAGCGCTTTGGTGCCGGTATGCAATATCGGCAGTTCGGCCGGTTATGTGGCGGTCATGATCGGGCTGATTTTCGGGCTCACCTCGATTGCCTGGGTCGGGTTCATTCTTGAACTCAGTATCCTCGCCTTCCAGCTGGTGACCCTGCCGGTGGAATTTGATGCTTCCCGGCGCGGGCTGGCAATCTTACGCGCAAACTATTTGTCAACTGACGAATACCCGGGCGCACGGAGTATGCTGACGGCGGCGGCGCTGACGTATGTCGCCTCGATGTTCGTCACGCTTATGTCGATGATCCGATTGTTCCTGATCATCGCCGGACGCTCCAGAAGAGATTAACCGGGCTCCCGTTTTCGCGGGAGCTCTTTTCTTTGCGGCTGAGCTTTGCTATAATGGGTGAACGAAAGCGAGGGGATATTTATGACCACATTGACCGACAAACCAAAAAAATCCCACGGCGTGATGTTCCGGGTGATTCTCGGGCTGCTGGTGTTGCTTCTGGTGTTTGTGTCGTTTTACGTGTTTGGCATTCATATCCCGTATATCGACCATGAAAACGACCTGGTCGACATCCGCAACGACATCATCGAAAAAAACAGCCTGACCTATGACAATTACTTCAACGAATACGACCGGGAAGCGACGTATTACGTGATCAAGGTCAAGGTCAACGGCACAAGTGTGTATCAGGCGTATGACGAAGACTATGCGCTCAAAGACACGTATACGGGCGAGGTTGTAAGTGAAGACAGCGTGCTCGAAACGATCAAGAAAGACTATGAAATCACCTGCAAGAGTGCGGAAATCGGCTATGAAAGCGGGCGCTTTCTCTACTGCGCGAAGTACCAGAATGACTCCCACTTGCACTATTTCTACTACGCTCTTGATACGGGCGAGTTCATCAAGGAATACCGGTTGTAGGAGGAGAAGGGGATGCTGAAGTATTTGACAGACCACGGCTGCATTGACATGCAGCGCCTGCTCCTTTTACGCGCCAAAGCCATCGGCCTCACCGATGAGGATGCCCACATTCTTATGATTATGATGCTCCTGATGGAAGAGGGGGATTTGTATGTCACCCCGCAGAAAATCGCCGCCTACACCTCGGCTCCGGTCAGCGCCATTGACAAAGCCCTGCTGCGCCTGGCGGGCGCCCACTTCGTGGACCGCGCGCACGGGCGGCTGGACCTCACCCCGCTCTACCGGAAGCTGCTCGACGCCCCGGAAGAGGATGTGAAGGAAGAGGTCAATCTCGCCGTTCGTTTCGAACAGGAATTCGGCCGGCCGCTCACCCCGATTGAAGTGAACATCATCGATGACTTCAAAAGAGCGGGCTATGACGATGAAACCATTCTCGACGCCCTTGCGGAAGCGTCCAAATCCAACGTGCGCAATATGCGCTACGTGGAAAAGGTGCTCTCCAACTGGCGCCAGAACGGCCGTAAAATCACCCGCGGGGTGCCGGAAGACAAAGCGCCGGATGTCCCGGAGGATGTCCGCAACTTCAAGTGGTGGGAGGAGTCATGAAACAGGACAATGTGAACCGCGTCCTGCAGACACTCGGTGAGATGTTTCCCGATGCGGACTGTGAACTCAACCACACCAATCCATTTGAACTCTTGTGCGCCGTGGTGCTCTCGGCCCAGACGACCGATGCCTCAGTCAATGTCGTGACCCCGGCCCTCTTTGAGCGCTGGCCCGATGCCAAAGCACTCGCCCAGGCTGATGTGAAGGATGTCGGAGAGACCATCCGTTCCATCGGACTTTACCGCAATAAAGCCCGCAACCTCATCAAGCTCTCCCGCGTGCTCGTGGAAGACTATGACGGCGAGGTGCCGGCCAATTTCAAGAAACTCGTGGAACTGCCTGGGGTGGGGCGCAAGACCGCCAACGTTGTGATGGCTGTCGCCTTCGATGTTCCGTCGATGCCCGTGGACACCCATGTGAGCCGGATTGCGAAGCGCCTGGGGTTTGCGAAATGGGACGATGATGTGGACGTCATCGAGCGCAAGCTGAAGCGGTATCTCCCGCGTGATTGCTGGAACAAGGCCCATCACCAGTTCATCTTCTTCGGCCGTTATCACTGCACCGCACGGCGGCCGAACTGTCCGGAGTGCCCGCTGAAGGACATGTGCAAAGAACCCAATAAGACCGATGCCTGACGTGTGTCAGGTATTTTTCTTTGCATGAGAAAAGGCAGCCGGAGCTGCCTTTTCGTTAGTTTGTCGTTGTCGATTCGGTGGTCGTTCCGCCTTCGGTTGTGGTGGAATCATTCGTGTCCGTCGATTCGTTCGTTTCCGTGGTCGATTCATTCGTGTTGTCGTCCGTGGTCGTGCTTTCGCTTGATTCTTCGGCTTTGGACTTGAACGTGATGGATCCGATCGTCGTTGTGTCGGAACCGTTCGTTTCCTGCACCGTCAAAGTGAAGGAGCTGTCCGACGGGAGATTCTTGAACTTTGCGGACTTGCCGCAGGTGACGGTCTGTGAGCTCGAGGTGCCACCCGAGAGCGTCAGGATCATCTTATTGCCGGACGGGCCGGATGTCTTGACTGTGATGCCCGTGCTCGTCATCGTGCCGCCGCTCGAGAGGGCGTTGCCGCCGGAAGTGACGGAGAATGTCGCCGTCCCGACGCTGGCCGACTTGGTCTTGACGGTCTGGGAAATCTTGTTCGATGTCTTGGACGCATTCTCCCATGCGTAGTAGCCGATGAGGGTGTACGTGGAAGAGTAATCCGGGGTGAAGTCGAGGGTGGCCGAGGCGTCATGCAGGGACAGGGTTTTCACCGTGGAGTTGCCCTTGACAATGCGCACCCGGTACACGACCCGGCCGTAGTCACCGGTCGCGGTGGTCGTTTTGGATGACGGGTCATACGCCGTAAACGTGACCTTGAATTTGTTGGAGTCTGTCACCGACGCCGTGAAGGAGTCGAGTGTGTTGAGGTCCGGTGCATCATCTTCATCGTCATCATCATCTTCGGTGCTCGTCGTGCCGCTCGGCAGGTGGCCCTTGACGAAGTACGCCGTGCCAATCCTGGAGCTTGGCGTGGACGATGTCGGTGCTTCATACGGGTAAACGCCCTTGATGTATTTGCACTTGACGACGCTGTCCGGGGTTTCGTAGGAATTTTCCATGCCGCGCTCGTGGAGGAGTTCGGCGATTTGTCCGCAGATTTTCTTGGACTCGTTGTTTTTGGATGTCGGATATTTGCCTTTGGATTGCAGCACATCGTCCGGGAAGCCGCACCAGCAGCTCCACGCATAGTCCGGGGAGAAGCAGCACAGCCAGTAGTCACGGTTGGATCCCGAAGGGATACCGTAGGAGTTCTTGCCCCAGTTCGTGGTCCCGGTCTTGGCTCCGATTTCATCACCGATATTGACGGCGGAGTAGGAACTGTAGTCTTTGACGATGGTCGTCATGATGTCCCTCAGCATGAACGCTGTGGAATCACTCATGGCCTGCACGGACTTGGCCCGGCATTCTTTGTCGATGTAGATTGTTTCACCCGTGGTGTTGATGACCACCTTGCGGATGGTGTGCGGCGTGATGTACGTGCCGCCGTTGGAAATGGCCGAGTAAGCCGCGGTTTGCTGGAGCGGGGTGACCCCGTTGTACCAGCCGCCGATGGCGTAGGCCACGTTGAATTTCGAGGTGTCGGAAGTGTCAAACGCTTCGTCGTCATAACCAAGCTTTAACATCCACTTGATCAGGCCTTTCTTGCCTTTCTCATCGATGGCCTGGTTGAAAGCGTTGATCGCCGCCAGGTTCCAGGAGTTCCCCATAGCGTTGTACAACGTGACATTGCCATGGACCTTGCTGTCCCAGTTTTTCGGCGTCCAGCCGCCGGCCGAGTAGCTGGCGTCATCGATGATATGCCCGTTCGACCAGTACAAATACTCGAAGCAAGTGCCGTAATCGAGGATTGGTTTGATCGAGGACCCCGGCTGGTTGTGGACGGTGGTGGCGTAGTTCAGATACGTCGTGTCGTTGTAACCGCGGGCCCCGAGGATGCCGATGATGCGTCCGGTCGTGGTTTCCTGAACCACCGAGCCGACCTGAATATCGGAATCGGAGAACGTGTATGTCTCGCCGCTCGCGATGGCTTCAAGACTTGTCTGCACGTCGGTGTCGAGGTAAGTGTAAATCGTCATGTTTGTCGTGGTCGGGTCGTAGCCCGTGAGCTCTTCGACTTCGGCCGTGACGGTGTCGGTGTAGGCCGCGTATTTTTTCGTGGCCGTGATTGGATTGGATTCGAGGAAGTTCGCGACGTCAACCGCTTCGGTTGCTTCTTTCACATCTTCCGTAATATAACCGTGCTGCTGCATGAGCTTGAGCACCACGTCCCGGCGGTACTGCGCATTTTCATGTGAGTAGAACGGGTCGTAATACACCGGAGAGTTAATCGTCCCCGCCAGCATTGCGGCTTCCGGCAATGTCAGCTGGTTCGGCTTCTTATTGAAATAATAGCGGCAGGCGGCCGAGAGGCCGATCGTGCTCGGGGAGCGTCCGAAGTAAATCTTGTTGAGGTAGAGCTCCATGATTTTCTTCTTCGACGTCTGCTTGGTCGCTTCGACCGACAGGATGGCTTCACCGATTTTACGCTGGATGGTTTTTTCTTCATCCGGGTAGTACGTTTTCTTAATGAGCTGCTGGGTGATGGTCGAGCCGCCGGCAACGGTGCGCCGGGCCAGAATGTTCTGGATCAGGGCCTTGACGATACGCGGTAAGTCGAAACCGTCATGGACGAAGAAACGTGAGTCTTCGGCCGACACCACGGCGTCGATCATGACTTCCGGGATGTCATCGTAGCTCCAGTATTTGCCCTGGGCTGAACCGTATGTATAATACGCCGTCCCGTTGGCATCCACCTGCTGGCTGGTGGCCGATGTGGTCAGGTTTTTGATGTCAAAGTTCTTGATCTGGTCAAACACCGTGAACCCGAGATAGCCGGCACTGCCGATGCACGCGAGCACCACAATCCACAGGACACCCTTGACAAGACGCCGTCTGGTCAGAAGACGCGAGGCGCGAGATTTGGCTTTCATAATGTTATTCCTCCCTCAGATAGACGTCGTCGATGACGTCCAGGTACTTTAAGCGCGGCGCATATCCCTGGGGGATGAGATGGCCGTTGTCTTTGATTTCGTCATAACTGAGAAACCGCTTGTCGTGATGGCGGTACATGTCGACCATATAAGCCGCATCGACGAGCCAGGCTTCGTTGATGGACGTGAAGGCGATAATCACGAAGGCAATCCCGCCGTGACGCACGCATTTGTCCAAATGCTTGATCTGGTGATCCGAGATGTTTTTGAACGGAAACTGCATGACCTTGGTCTCTTTGGCTTCGAAGTCGATGTACTTGCCTTTGTACAAGCCGTTGTAGTCGGTGGTGGACGGTGTCCGGTAGTACGCTTCCACGATCTTCGCAGCGCTGCGCTTCGGGTAGTCCACTTTGACGATTTGTACAGGGGTCGGTTTCTTGTGGATGACCGCCTTGTCATGGTCAAGGTAATATTTGTTGGAAATATTAATATCTTCCTCGAGATTCATGCCGCGGTGCGCCGTGTACTTCTTGTTCGGACGCTTGTTGGCGGGGGTGAATCCGGGGATGTCGGCCTTGCCGTTGGGGTAATGAACCATAGAACCCTCCCTTTACTTTGCCCCATTATATCACATGCACGGTCAAAGGCAAAACAAACAATGTGTGAAGGGCCCCGGAAGAAAAATGCGTGGGCGCTGACAAAATATTTTCCGATGAGTGATTGTCTTTTTGGCGCGTTTGGGTATAATGTACTTGTGTGTGACAAGGCATTTTTTTGTCTTGTCAAAAGGAGGTATACGATGGCAAGCAATACAGGTACAGCGAACAGAATCTCTTTGAGTCCGAAGAAGATTCTGCACAAGCAGTTCAACATTGCCCGCAAGAACGGATACAACGCTGACCAGGTCGATGATTTCCTCGATCTCGTGGCCAGTGATTATCAGACGTTTGCCAACATGCTCAACGAGAGCTATGCGGAAATCGAACGTCTGCAGAATGAAAACAAAACCCTGAAGCAGAAACTGAACCAGCAGGCTGCCGGCGGCCAGGCAAGCCAGGCCGCAGATGTCTCCAATGTCAACGTTGACATGCTCAGACGTCTCTCCCAGCTGGAAAAAGAAGTTTACGGCAAGAAGGACTAAAGCCACAAAACAAACGCGTCTGCGAGAATCAATCGCTGCCTCGTGCAAAAGGCAGAGGAAAGTCCGTGCTATCACTGTCTGCGATGACAGTAGTTTGCGTGCCGGAGCCAATAACTCCGGGGTCAAAACGACAGCCGGAAGCCTAAGTCCCGCGGGATATGGCGGACGGTACTAAAGTGCCACAGAGACGATGACTGTCCGAAAGGGCAGGGTGAAAAGGGGTAAACTCCGCGTGATAGAAACCCAAATTTTGGTAGGGGAGCCCCGGGACGGGAATTGAACCGGCCGGGGGCGGTCCTTCGGGACCGAGATAAATGATTGATTGAAAAACAGAACACGGCTTACAAGAGCAGACACATATGTTGTGTACACGATGCGTCCGTATCGTGTTTTTTCATGATAAACGCCTATTGTCAATCAAGGGGTTTTATGCTTTAATACAAGTGATTTTTGTAAAATGAGTGTATGAGTTTAAATCAGGAGGCCGTCATGGGCAACAATCTCGGTGAAGAAATTAAAAGCAAGCGTCTGGCCAAGGGTCTTTCGGTCGAAGAGCTGTCGGAGAAGACAATGCTCTCGGTCGCTATTATCAAAGACATCGAAAACGGCGCTTTCAATAAATATAACGGTGACGAAGCATACGTCAAAATGTATCTGAAAAAGATTTCCAGAGCGCTTGACCTCGACAACGAAGAAGTCACGCAGAGCTACATCCAGCTCACGGAGGAAATCAAACAGAAGGAACTCGAAGAACAGATGGAGCGGGCGGAACGCACCGCCGCCAACATGGAAGAAGCGCGCAAGAATGCCAAAGAGTTCTCCTTCTCCAAACCTAACTTTGCATCGCAGTCCAGCGTGTATGAAGACAAGGGTCATGTCAAAGTGATCCGCGGTCTGATCATCGCGCTTGTCGCTGCGCTGATTATCGCGGTGGTGTATGTCGGTATTTCTTCGACGAAGAAATCCGATTCCTCCTCGAACTACACGGCGTCGACCGATACGGTCACGGGTGATGTGACGACATCGTCGTCCTCCTCGTCTTCGTCCTCCTCGTCGTCGGGCAGCTCGTCTTCAAGCGCTGAGGAAGAAGAAACAACAACCACGGAAGCGACGATTGAAAACACTTCGTCCCTCTCCGGCGGGAAAACGACGTACAGTGTCACGTTCCCATCCGGCACGGAAGAGTTCACGCTGAAGATCCACTTCGGCAACCGCTCCTGGGTGACGATGGATGTCAACGGCTCAAGAACGTCCGCAGACGTGTTTAAGTCGGCCATCTACAACGATGCTCAGTCCGAAGACGGGGAAGACGTGGAAGTGACATTCAAGGTGGCGGATACGGAAACAATCACCATCAATAACTCCAACAACCCGAAAACAACGTATTATATCAATGATCAGGAAATCCCGCTGACCGATGCGGAAGAGAAGACGGGTGTGTTCCACCTGACGCTCGACATCAAGACAGCGGAAAGTGAGGGCTGATGATGAACCTGCCGAACCGTATTACAACTGTGCGGCTGATTCTCGTCCCGGTGTTTATCCTCGTCTGCCTTGTACCGGCGGCGCTGGGCATGAACCCGCAGTCCTTCACCTTCCTCGGCGCTTCCGTTACGATTGTGGATGTGCTGGCGTTCGTCATTTTCATGACGGCGTCTGTCACGGACTGGTTTGACGGCCATCTGGCCCGTTCGATGAACCTCGTCACGACGTTCGGGAAGTTCGTGGACCCGGTGGCTGACAAGCTCCTGGTCAACTCGGCGCTGATTATCCTCACGTCCTGGGGGCGGATCAGTGTCGTTGCGCTTTTGGTTATGATCGGCCGGGACACGATTGTGGATGCGATCCGCTTTATGGCGGCCTCCCGCAACGAAGTCATTGCGGCCCGGATGCTGGGGAAATGCAAAACGGCGACTCAGATGACAGCGATTTGCCTGCTGCTTCTGAACAACCCGGTTTTCAGCCTCATCCATGTGCCAATGGCCACAATTCTGATCTGGGTGGCGGTGTTCTTCTCCGTTATCTCGGGCATTGAGTATTTTATGAAGGCAAAACACTATATCCTGGAGACGATGTAATGCAAACTCTTGGCGAACAACTGATCCGGCATGGCTACTCTCTGTCTTCCACAGAGAGTTTTACTGTAGGACGCTTTGGTGCGGCCATCGGCGCGGTGCCGGGCATTTCGGCTGTGTACAAAGGCTCGCTCACGTGCTATATGACAGAGATCAAACGTGACGTGCTTGGCGTGGATGAAGACATCCTGAACACGTACGGTTCAGTGTCTGCGCAGTGTGCGAAAGACATGTGCATCAAAGGGCGTGAGCTTTTTGGCAGTGATATTTGCGTCTCGTTCACCGGTAACGCCGGCCCGGATGTCATGGAAGACAAAAAGGTCGGGGAAGTGTATATCGGCGTCGACTGGATGGGCGGGGTGGATGTCCACCGTTATCAGCTTTCGGGCAGCCGCACGGAGATTGCGGAGAAAGCCGTGCATATTGCGGAAGAACTGCTTTTGAAAAAGCTCGCCGAATCAAAATGAGAAAAACGCCTCATGAGTGACTATATATAGAACAGGAGGACTATTTATGGCAAAAAGAGAATCTAAATCCATCAACCTGGACAAACAGGATCAGGCCGCACTGGACGCGGCGTTGAAACAGATTGAGAAGAAGTTCGGGAAGGGTTCTGTCATGCGTCTGGGTGACAGGGTTGCCGTGGACGTGGACGTCATCCCGTCCGGGTCGCTGCAGCTCGATGCCGCCCTTGGCATCGGGGGCTATCCGAAAGGCCGGATCATCGAAATCTATGGTCCTGAATCGTCCGGTAAAACGACGCTCACCCTGCACGCCATTGCGGAAGCGCAGAAGCAGGGTGGGAAGGCCGCCTTCATCGATGCGGAACATGCGATTGATCCGGTGTATGCCAAGAACCTCGGTGTGGACATCGATGAACTTATCCTGTCCCAGCCGGATTCGGGGGAACAGGCGCTGGAAATCGCGGAAATGCTGGTGCGGAGCGGGGTCATCGATCTCGTCGTCATCGACTCCGTCGCAGCCCTTGTCCCGCAGGTCGAACTCGACGGGGAAATGTCTGATCAGAACGTCGGCCTGCAGGCTCGGCTGATGTCCAAGGCGCTGAGAAAACTTTCCGGCGTCATGAGCAAGACGAACTGCACGGTCATCTTCATCAACCAGCTGCGTGAGAAAATCGGCGTCATGTTCGGTAACCCGGAAACAACCACGGGCGGCCGCGCGCTGAAGTTCTACTCCTCGATCCGCATCGAGATCCGCCGCAGTGAGCAGATCAAGATGAACGGTGAGGTCATCGGCAACAAGGCCAACATCAAGGTCGTCAAAAACAAAGTCGCACCGCCGTTCAAAACAACCCAGGTCGATATCATTTACGGCAAGGGCATTGCCCATGACGGGGAAATCCTCGACCTCGCGGTGGACTTCGACATCATCGAAAAGAGTGGGGCATGGTATGCGTACAAGGGCCAGAAAATCGGTCAGGGGCGCGAAAATGCCAAGGCTTACCTCGCCAACAATCCGGAAGTTATGGCCGAAGTGGAAACCCAGGTCAAGGCCACGATGTTCGGCAAGGACGACGAAGGCGAAGACAATCCGGCAGAATCAGAAAATCAGGCAGCCTGAGGGCTGTCTTTTTTCTTACCTCCGGTCAGAAAATTTTCCCCTGAAACGACAGTTTGAGCGCGGTGTGTCGGAAAAATGAGAATTGCATTTAACGGCCAATCTATGTATAATTATTTGTGTGCTTTTTTCGCACAATGAAAATCACATAGGAAAGAGGGGATAATACATGCCACCAATGCATTCTTTCGCCTATGTTCTTCTTGGAATTCTTCTGGGAGCCGTGATTGTCTGGTTTGTCATGAACGCGCTCGAGAAAGCCAAACTCACCAAAGCATCACAGGAAGCCGACCGCATTGTCGAAGACGCCAATACCCGGGCCGAGACAATCGTCAAGGAAGCCGACCTCGATGCCAAAACGCAGGCTTATGAATATAAGCTCGAAGCGGAAAAAGAAGTGAAAAAACAGCGTCTGGAGCTTGAAAAAACGGAAAACAAGCTGCTCGAAAGAGAACACTCCATCGACCGCAGGGACATCGCCCTGCAGGGCAAGGAAGATGTTCTGGACGCGAAAGCTAAAAAACTGGATAAGAAACAAGCAGAACTGGCGAAACTGGAGGGTCAGCTCAAGACCCAGATCGATGAGAAAATCGCGGAACTGGAACGGATTGCGGCCATGAGCCAGCAGGAAGCCAAGGAAGAACTCTTCAAGATCGTTGAAGAGCGCACGGATCGCGAACTCGCCGCCTACATCAAGGAGCGCGAGGAAGAAGCGAACAACACCGCGGCCCAGTATGCGAAAGATATCATCGCCAACGCCATCAACCGCTACTCGCAGGAAGAAGTCATCGAACGCACGGTCAGCGTCGTTCAGCTTCCGAATGAAGAGATGAAGGGCCGTGTCATCGGGCGTGAAGGCCGGAACATCCGCGCCATCGAAAACGCCACGGGGGCCGAACTCATCATCGACGATACGCCGGAAGTCATCACCGTCTCCTGCTTCAACCCGATCCGCCGCGAAGTCGCCCGGGTCGCGCTTGAAAAACTCATCAAAGACGGCCGCATTCAGCCGGGCCGGATTGAAGAAGTGGTTGAAAAAACCCGCAAGGACATCGACGAAGTCATCCTCAAAGCCGGGGAAGACGCCGTCTTCCAGCTCGGTCTCTCCCGCATGAAGAAGGAAGAGATCCGCATGATCGGGAAACTCAAGTACAGAACATCCTACGGCCAGAACGGCCTCCAGCACTCGATGGAAGTCGCACATTTCGCCGGCATTATGGCCGCCGAACTCGGCCTCAACCAGCAGCTCGCCAAGCGCGCCGGCCTGCTCCACGATATCGGGAAGGCCATGGACCACGAAATGGAAGGCTCCCACGTTGAACTCGGGGCGAAGTTTGCGAAGAAGATGGGCGAAAATGCCACCATCATCAACGCCATCGAATCGCACCACGGGGACGTGCCGGCCACATCCATCATCTCGGTGCTCGTCGCCGCCGCCGATACACTCTCGGCTGCCCGTCCGGGCTCGCGCAGCGAAACGATTGAAAACTACATCCAGCGTCTTGAAAAACTCGAGGAAATTTCCAAGAGTTTCGAGGGTGTGGACAAGGTTTACGCCATCCAGGCCGGCCGGGAAATCCGCGTCATGGTCAACCCTGAAAAGATTGACGACGTCAGAGCCCACAAGCTTGCCCGGGATGTGAAAGAAAAAATCGAAAACGAACTGACCTATCCGGGTCATATCAAGGTCACGGTGATTCGCGAAATCCGGGCCAATGAAATTGCGAAGTAAGACAGGAAGGGTTCTTCCTGTCTTCTTTTTCGGGAGGGATATTTATGAACATTCTGATGGTCGGTGATATCTTCGGGAAAACGGGCCGCGAGGCGCTCAGCCGGTGGCTGCCGCAGGTGCGCCGGGCGTACGACGTCGACATGGTCATCGCCAACGGGGAAAACGTCACCCACGGCAAGGGCCTGTTCAAGCGTCACTATGATGAACTCTTGTTTGAAGGCGTCTCGCTTGTCACCATGGGCAACCACACGTATGCCAAAAAAGAAATATTTGACTACATCGACGAGGCCGACCGCCTCATCGTCCCCGCCAACAAGCCCCGGGCTTTGCCGGGGGTGGGGTCACGGGCAATTGAAATCAAGGGCCGCAAAGTCCGCGTCACAAACCTTTTGGGCCTGACATTCATGAGCGGCACCCCGCAAAACCCGTTCGAAACGATCGACGACATTCTCAAAGACGATGACAGCGACATACATATCGTTGATTTCCATGCCGAAGCGACGAGTGAGAAAGCCGCCATGGGCTACTATCTCGACGGCCGGGTCAGCGCCGTGCTCGGGACGCACACCCATGTGCCGACCAACGACTGCCGGCTCTTGCCAAAGGGGACAGCGTTCCAGAGTGACGTCGGGATGACGGGCCCGTTTGACAGCGCCATCGGCTGTGACGTCGGGCCCATCATCGAACGCGCGCTCAAGGGCATTATGACCCCGTTCAAAGTTGCTGAGGACGAAGGCCAGTTCTGCGCCACGTTGCTCAGGTTTGACGACGCCAGCAATGTCACGGGGATTGAATCCATCACCATTAACCCGCAGCGGCCTTTCAAAATGTGACCGCTCTCACTTTTTGGGTTTTCAAATTCAATTTTTTCCTCTATAATTGACGTATAGGATTTAAGGAGGACAATACCAATGGCAAAAATTTTCATGCAGACTGCACAGGTACAGAAACTGATTGACTTCTTCGATGGTTACGAAGATGATAAAGTCAAATGCACATTCGTTGACAAAAAAGGCATCAAGGCAACGTTCGATGTTGAAACTGAAATGTCTGATGACGATGCAGCAGCTTACCTCAAGGGCTTGTTCAAGAACACCCCTGATGGCAAAGTTCTGTTCTTCTCGATTCAGCCTGCAGGCTTCTTCGGCAAGAAGTAAGAATTCGTATAAAAAAGAATGGCTCCGGCCATTCTTTTTTTGTGCGCTTGTGGTATACTTACCGGGCAAGGAGTGTGAGCCATGAAAGACTACAGCAATTATTTCCGCCGCCCGTCGCTCAAAGACGCCCGCAGCCGCGGTCATGAAGAAACGAACATCCTCGATGACGCCTTCGAAATCCCCGCGGAGATGGTGAACATCGGCCGGGGGCAGACTTACATTATAGAAACATACGGCTGTCAGGCCAACGAACGTGACAGTGAAATCATGTCCGGTATCCTCGAAGCCATGGGCTATGAGAGGGCCGAAGACGTGTTCCATGCCGACGTGATTCTGATGAACACATGTGCGGTGCGGGAAAACGCCGAGGAGAAAGTGTTTGGCCGCATCGGCCATCTCAAAACCCTCAAGCGTGACCGCCCGGATCTGATCTTCGGGGTGTGCGGCTGCATGGCCCAGGAAGAGGTTGTGGTCAACCGCATCCTCGAAAAGCACCCGCAGATTGACCTCATCTTCGGCACCCACAATATCCACCGATTGCCGGTGCTTCTGAAAGAAGCGATGCTGGACAAAGAAAAGGTTGTGGAAGTGTGGTCGAAGGAAGGGGACGTCATTGAAAACCTGCCGTCCCGCCGCGAACACCCGTACAAGGCGTGGGTCAATATTATGTACGGCTGCAACAAGTTCTGCACGTACTGCATTGTCCCGTACACCCGCGGGAAAGAACGTTCGCGTGATCATGCAGACATCCTCGCCGAAGTCAGCGAACTGTGTGACAAGGGCTATCAGGAAATCACCCTGCTCGGGCAGAATGTCAATTCCTACGGGAAAGACCGCAACGATGACTACAACTTCGCCTCGCTTCTCAAAGACGTGGCGGAAACAGGCATCCCGCGCATCCGCTTTATGACAAGCCACCCGTGGGACTTCTCGGAAGAAATGATTGACGTCATTGCGCAGTACGACAATATCATGCCGTTTATCCATTTGCCGGTTCAGTCCGGATCCACGGAAGTGCTCAAACGGATGGGCCGCCGGTACAGCCGTGAACAGTATCTCGCGCTCTTTGACATGATCAAAGAGAAAATGCCGGACGTCGCCGTGACAACGGACGTCATCGTCGGCTTCCCGAACGAAACACGTGAACAGTTTGAGGAAACACTTTCCCTCTACGAACACTGCAAGTTCGATATCGCCTACACGTTCGTGTACTCACCGCGCGAAGGCACCCCGGCCGCGAAGATTGAGGACAACGTCCCGCTCGCGGAAAAGAAACAGCGCCTGCTTGAACTCAACGACCGTGTGAATTACTGGTCGCGCGTGGCCAACGGGAAATACCAGGACAAGATTGTGGATGTGCTTGTGGATGGTCCGTCCAAGCGCAACCCCGACATCCTCGCCGGATACTCCGCCCGCAATAAGCTCGTGAACTTCACGGGCCGCAAGGAAGACATTGGTAAGATCGTCAAGGTCAGAATCACCAAAGTCAAGACATGGTCTTTGGAAGGTGAACAGGTTGACTGATGTGCACAAGGCCGCAATGGCCTTAAACAAAGCCCTTCTGGAAGAGCCGGAAATCCGGGCGCTGCACGGTTACGAAGCGGCGCTGGACAAAGCCGGGCTGAAGGAAGAAGAAGTGCGGATCAAGGAAATGGCCAAGGCGTGTGTGGACGCGAAAGCCCATGACCCGGAGAGTTACGACGCGCTCAAGGCGGACTATGACAAGGCGTATGCGGCCTTTATGAACCACCCGCTCGTGGTCAATGCGATGGGTGTGCGCGAGGAGGCAAACAGCCTTCTTCAAAGCTATGAATCAATCATCAACCGGGAACTGAGTGTTGATGTTGACTCAGGGAAACAAATCATTTAAACTGATTTCATACATTATTAGGGAGGAAAAAAGATGGCTTATTTTTACGACGAACCTTCACATACGTTTAACGAATATTTGCTGGTGCCGGGCTACAGCGGACCGGACAATGTGCCTGACAATGTCAGCCTCAAAACACCTTTGGTCAAATTTCGCAAGGGCGAAGAGGAACCTGCTTTATCACTGAACATTCCGCTTGTGTCTGCCATCATGCAGTCGGTATCCGACGATACGATGGCCGTGGCGCTTGCCCGCGAAGGCGGTGTGTCCTTTATTTACGGCTCGCAGACAATCGAAGCGCAGGCCGCAATGGTCAGGAAAGTCAAAGACTTCAAGGCCGGGTTTGTCGTATCTGATTCCAACCTCAAAGCTGATGATACGCTTCAGGATGTGCTCGCGCTCAAAGAGGAGACGGGGCATTCCACGATGGCTGTCACTGAAGACGGCACGCCGAACGGACGCCTGCTCGGTCTCGTGACCGGCCGTGACTACCGTGTCAGCCGCATGAACGGGGACGAAAAGGTCAGCACGTTCATGACGCCGTTTGATAAGCTCGTGGTTGCCAGAGACGGCATCACGCTGAAAAAGGCCAACGATGTCATCTGGGAAAACAAACTCAATGCACTGCCAATCGTGGATGAGGATGACAACCTTCTGTACTTCGTCTTCCGCAAGGACTATGAATCCCGCAAGTCCAACCCGAACGAACTGCTCGACATGGCAAAACGTTACGTAGTCGGTGCCGGAATCAACACCCGCGACTATGCGGAGCGTGTGCCGGCCCTCGTGGAAGCCGGGGCGGATGTTTTGTGCATCGACTCGTCCGAAGGCTTCTCCGAATGGCAGAAGATGACAATTGAATGGATCCGTAATCACTACGGTGACAGCGTCAAGGTCGGCGCCGGCAACGTCGTCGACGGTGACGGTTTCCGCTTCCTCGCTGAAGCAGGCGCAGACTTCGTCAAGATCGGCATCGGCGGCGGCTCGATCTGTATCACCCGTGAACAGAAGGGCATCGGCCGCGGTCAGGCAACCGCGACGATCGAAGTGGCCAAGGCCCGCGATGAATACTTCAAGGAAACAGGCATTTATGTCCCGATCTGCTCGGACGGCGGCATTGTCTATGACTATCATATGACTCTGGCTCTGGCCATGGGCGCAGACTTCATCATGCTGGGAAGATACTTCTCGCGCTTTGATGAATCCCCGACGAACAAGGTGTTCGTGAACGGTCAGTACATGAAAGAATACTGGGGCGAAGGCTCGGCCCGTGCCCGCAACTGGCAACGTTACGACCTCGGCGGTGACAAGAAGATGGCGTTTGAAGAAGGCGTCGACTCTTATGTCCCTTATGCCGGTGCGCTCAAGGACAACGTGCAGATGTCCCTGTCCAAGGTCAAACACACGATGTGCAACTGCGGTGCTCTGACGATTGAAGAGCTCCAGCAGAAGGCCAAGATCACGCTTGTCTCCTCGACGTCCATCGTCGAAGGCGGTGCGCATGACGTCCTGCTCAAGGACCAGACGGCCTCGAACAACCAGTAATTTCCAAAGGCACTCCGGTGCCTTTTTTTCTTGAGTACAAACTTTTCCCTCTTTGTGTTAAAATAATCCCATTGAACAGGAGACATGCTTATGAAAAAGCAGAAATACTCTCCGATGATGGAGAAATATCTGGAACTTAAAAATGATTATCAGGACGCCATTGTGTTCTATCGTCTCGGGGACTTTTACGAGATGTTTTTTGACGATGCCATCACGGCTTCGAAAGAACTCGGTCTGGCCCTCACCGGCAAGAACGCCGGCGTGAAAGAACGTGTCCCGATGTGCGGGGTGCCGTTTCACTCTGTCGAAGGGTATGTCGAAACCCTCGTGAATAAAGGACATAAAGTCGTCATCGTCGAACAGCTCAGCGATCCGAAGGCTTCCAAAGGCCTGGTCGAACGCGGGGTTGTGCAGATTGTCACCCCGGGCACGCTGATGGCCTTCCATCCCGGTGAAAACGAAAACCACTTTATCGGCGCTTTGGGCGTGTATGACTTCAATTACGTCCTGAGTTACGCCGACTTATCGACGGGTGAGTTTTATGTCATGACGCTCCCCCCCGACACCCACCAGCTCGAGGCCCGCATCGATACACTGAACATCGCCGAAATCATCACCGACTCCGGCTACGAAGCGGAAGGGCGGTTTATCACCCGTTATGACAAAGACAAGGTGCCAGGTGCCTACAAGAAACTCTTCGACGGCCTCACGGACCTCAAACAAATCAAAACCTCAGCGTTATTGCTGAATTATCTGATGGACACCCAGTTAAGGGAGCTCGACCATATGCGCCCGGTGCAGCCCATCGTGCAGGAAAGCTATGTCACGATGGACGGGTACACAAAGAAGGCTCTGGAACTCACTGAAAACCCGCATGGTGAACGCTACGGCACACTTTTGTGGCTTCTGGACCATACGAAAAGCGCCATGGGGTCACGTTTGATGCGCTCGATGATGGATGCGCCCCTCGTGGACAAAGACGCCATCAACGCCCGGCTTGATGTGACGGAGCTCTTTCTGAACAACTTTATTGAACGTGACAGTGTGCGTCATTTGATCGATGAAATTTATGACCTCGAAAAGCTCTCCACCCGGATTGCCTTCGGGAACGTGAATGCCCGGGATTTGCGCTGGCTGTGCACCTCCCTGCGCGTCATTCCGAAGCTTCGCGACCAGCTCGAGTCCCTGCAGGACGCAAGAGCTGCAGAGCTGTGTGAAGGGCTGGCCGACCTGTCCCATATCACGGAGACAATCGAACAGGCCATCGTGGAAGACCCGCCGCTCACACTCAAAGAAGGCGGCATCATCAAAGACGGCTATTACGCAGAGCTCGATGAACTGCGCTCCATCCGCCGTGACTCCCACGCCTGGCTGAGTGAGTTCGAGGAAAAAGAACGCGAACGCACCGGCATCAAGGGCCTGAAAATCGGCTACAACCGTGTTTTTGGTTACTATATCGAAATCACCAAGAGTTATCTGGATCAGGTGACGGATGAGATGGGATACACCCGCAAACAATCCCTCGTCAACGCCGAGCGTTTTATCACGCCTGAACTCAAGACGATGGAAGACAAGATTCTCTCCGCCAATGACCGCATCATGGCGATGGAGTACGACCTGTTTACACAGATCCGCGACTTCATCCGCAAGGACGTCCACCGCATTCAGGACGTTGCCGCCGCGGTGGCGAAAATCGACGTCGCCTCGACCCTCGCCGAAGTGGCCGCCACCAGGGACTACGTCCGCCCGACGTTCAACGACGAGCACCGGATGGTCATCAAAGACGGCCGTCATGCGGTCATCGAAGAAGTCATCGGTCATCAGAACTATGTCGCCAACGACATCACGATGGACCGGGACCATAATATTCTCATGATCACCGGCCCGAACATGGGCGGGAAATCGACATATATGCGGCAGGTGACCCTCACCGCCATCATGGCCCAGATGGGCTCTTACGTGCCGGCCCGCAGCGCCGACATGCCGGTGTTTGACCAGATTTTTACCCGCATCGGAGCGTCCGACGATCTGATTTCCGGGCAGTCCACCTTTATGGTGGAAATGGTCGAAGCCAACAACGCCCTGCGTTTTGCGACCGAAAATTCCTTGATTATCTTTGATGAAATCGGCCGCGGCACCGCCACTTTTGACGGCATGGCGCTGGCCCAGGCCATCATCGAATACATCGCCACCCACAATCACTCTCTGACGCTGTTTTCCACGCATTACCATGAGCTCACGTACATGAGCAGGGATTTGGGCATCACCAATGTCCATGCCGGGGCGGATTTGTCCACTGGGACAATCCGTTTCCTCTACAAAATGCGCGAAGGGGCGAGCGGTCAGTCGTACGGCATCAACGTGGCCCGTCTGGCCCATCTTCCGGAAGATGTCATTCAGCGCGCGGATGTGATTTTGAAGAGCCTTGAGGAAGGCAATGTGGAAAGCCGGCTCGAAGAGATGAAGGACCAGGTCGTTGTCACGAAGACCAGCGAGGTCGAAGAAGCGCTCAAACGCATCGACCCGATGACCCTGTCCCCGCTCGATGCTTTGTCCACGCTCATTGAACTCAAGAAAATGGCAGGGGAGTAGGAGGCGTTTATGACAAAAATTCATCAGCTCAGCGAAGCCACCGCCAATAAAATCGCCGCCGGAGAGGTCGTCGAACGGCCGTCCAGCGTGATCAAAGAGCTTTGCGAAAACAGTATCGATGCCCACGCAACCCATATCACAATTGAAGTGTTTCAGGGTGGCAGTGAGAAAATGATTGTGACGGATGATGGGGACGGGATGAGTCACGATGACGCATTGATGTGCTTTCAGCGCCATGCGACATCCAAAATTACCGACGACTCCGACCTCTTCAACATTATGACTCTCGGCTTCCGCGGTGAGGCCATGCCGTCGATTGCGGCCGTCTCCGTGATGACACTTGAGACAAGTGACGGAGAGGAAGGCAGTGAAATCGTCTGCCGCTTCGGCAAGCGCGACAAAGCGCAGTACATAGACTGCGCCAAAGGCACGAAAATCACCGTGGCCCGGATTTTTCAGAACGTCCCGGCCCGCCTGAAATACATGAAAAGCGTGAACGCCGAGTTCGCGGCCATTTATACACTGATTGAACATCTGGCCCTGTCACACCCTGACATCGCCTTTACCTTGTTTCATGACGACCGGGAAATTTTCCGCACCAACGGCCATGGCAACCTCCTTGAGGTCATCGCCTCGATTTACGGGATGAAAGTCGCCCGCCGGATGATCGAGGTGTCGTTCGGCACGGAGGAGTTTATGGTCAGGGGCTATGTGTCCAAAATCGACACGACCCGGGCTTCGAAAAGCCATATCGTCACGCTTGTGAACGGGCGTTATGTCCGCCACATGCGCACCATCAACACCATCAACGAAGTGTACCGGCCGTACCTTGCGGACAAGCGTTATCCGATTGCGGTGCTGAACATCATCGTCGACCCGTATCTTGTGGACGTGAACGTCCATCCGGCCAAGCTGGAAGTGCGGTTCTCGAAGGAAAACGTGCTCAATGACATCATCACCGAAGGCCTGAAAGACGCCCTCACCGGCACAGACCTGACGTATCAGACGGGCTATCAGGGCAAAGGCGCACCGGCCTTCACGCCGTCAGCGCTCCATGAAGCTTCTGACGCCCCGGCACCCGCGTTTGTGCGCGAAGACGCCCCGGTGTGGAATGCGCCGAAAAAGGACGCCTACGAAGACGGTCCGACACTTTTCGAAGTGAACGAAGAACAGAAAAAGCGCGAAGAAGCGTTCCGTCAGGAAGGCAGCGCCACGTTCCAGACCGATGACCATGTGACCAAAGACAAGTACACAAGGGATGACCATGCCCAGAGTGCAGCGGCCCCGGTGCTCAAACCAATCAAAGAAAAAATCTACGCCCGCGGTCAGGTGCGGGGGACATACCTGTTCGGGGAAAACGATAAAGGCATGTATCTCATCGACCAGCACGCCGCCCAGGAGCGCATCAACTACGAATACTTCCGGGATAAATACGCCCGGCTCGATCTCACCATGCAGGACCTCATCGTCCCGGTGACACTCGAATACACGGAAAGTGAAATGATGACTCTTGCGGAACATCAGGACGTGCTTGACAACGTCGGCATTCACCTTGAACGCATGGGCCCGACGACGTGCGCCGTGCGCGCATTGCCGGTGTGGATGCGGGATATTGACCCGCAGATTTTCATCGACGAAATGATTCAGACCATCCTCGCCGGTGATGTGCCGGACGTGGTGAAAATGCAGGACCACGCCATTGCGACCCTCGCCTGCAAAGCGTCCCTGAAAGCCAATACGTATTTGAATCTCTCGGACATCCAGACGATTCTTGACAACCTGATGCGCTGTGACAACCCGTACGTCTGCCCGCACGGGCGCCCGACACTGATCTTCTACTCGGACTATGATCTGGAAAAGCTGTTCCAGAGGGTGGTGAACGAATGACGAAAGTGTTATGCGTGGTCGGCCCGACCGCGGTCGGGAAAACCCGCCTCGGGGTGGCTTTGGCCAAGACGTTCAATGGCGAAGTCATTTCCGGCGACTCCATGCAGATTTACAAGGGCATGGACATCGGCACGGCCAAGGTGACCGAGGAAGAAACCGAAGGCATCCCGCATCATTTGATCGATGTCAAGCGTCCGGACGAGACGTACTCTGTCGACGAATTCCAGCGCACTGTACGCGCCCTCATCGACGACATTACGGCAAAGGGAAAGCTCCCCATCATCGTCGGCGGCACCGGCCTGTACATCAAGGCTGTGCTTTATGACTATGTATTCGAAGACGCCGAGGCCAACCCGGCGGCCATTCAGGACAAATACAAAGACTGGTCGGATGAGGCGTTGTATGAGCGGCTGATGAGTGTGGATGAGACGGCGGCCGCCAAGATCCACCCGCACAACCGCCGGCGGACTTTGCGGGCTCTGGAAATTTACGAAACGACCGGACGGACGAAATCTTCGGCCGAAGACAAACAGTCGCACACGATGATTTATGACGCCCTGATCCTCGGTCTGACCATTGACCGTGAACGGCTGCATCAGCGCATTCATGAGCGTGTGGATTTTATGATGGACGCAGGACTTGAAGACGAAGTGCGCGGCCTGATTGAACAGGGCGCCCTGGAAGACTGGCAGTCGATGAAAGCTATCGGCTACCGGGAATGGTTCCCGTATTTTGCGGGGGATATCGCGAAGGGCGAAGTGGCTGAGCGCATCTGTGCGCATTCCCGCCAGTATGCCAAACGCCAGTACACGTGGTTCCGCAACCAGATGCCGACAGAGTGGATGGATGTGAACCCGGATCATTTTGACAGCACGATTGATGCGTGCGGGAAGGAAGTGACACGATGGATACAGTCGTAGACGTGATTATGATGATTGCGGGGGTGTGGGTGCTCTCCATGGCCCTGCAGCTCTTGCGTTATCACAACCTCAGAGCCTTCTACAAAGAAGACCAGTATGCCCATATCCCGCTCGCCAACCGCCGGGAGTATGCGGAAGCGCTGGGGCGCGGGCTGACCGCACTGTCCGTCACGCTGATTGGGACCGGAGCGCTGTTTTTGCTCGAAAGCTACGTGAACAACACCTATCTGTTTTGGTTTGCGCAGATTGCTTTGATTGGCGGCATCATCGGCTTTTGCGTGTACATCGTCAAGGTCAATAAGTACTATACGAAGACGGCAAAAGAACGCCGGCAGGAACGCAAGCATCATAAATAAAAATTGCCCATAAGGGCAATTTTCTTTTACTTCGGGTGTTTGGTTTTGAGTTCACGCAGGTTGTTCGTGCGGCCGTGGGCGCGGATGCGCTTGTAGTTGTCGGTGAGCTGGCGTTCGTACGCTGATGTGGTCCACGGGACATAAAACTGGGCGCCGGCATGAACGTCGGGGAGATACTGGATGTACTCCCACAAGTCCGGACGGCCATAATCATATTTATCTTCCTCGGCCAGGTTGACCGGGGTGAGACGTAAGTATTCCGGGGCATCCGCCGGATGGGTGTTGAGCGCTTCGCGGGCCTTGTCCACTGCGTTTTCCACCGAGTGGGATTTCGGGGAAAGGGCGAGGTCGATGATGACCTGACCGATGATGATCCGGGCTTCCGGCATCCCGACCGTTTTCGCCGCCTGGAGGGCACACCATGTGCGCATCGGGGCATTCGGGTTGGCGAGACCGACTTCTTCATACGCAATGACGAGAAGGCGCCGTTCGAGCGACACCATATCATCGGTGTCACACAGCTTCGCAAAGTAGTACAGCGAGGCATCGACATCCGAGCCGCGGATCGATTTCTGCAGGCCGCTGAGAGTGTCGTAGTAATTGTCTTCCGAGCGGTCATACCGGATGTTCGGGCGGTTGACTGCCTGTTTGACCGTGTCCACAGTAATGTGGTTGTCTTCACAGAGAAGCGTGCACATTTCCAGCGTGTTGTACGCAAAGCGCACATCTCCGGCAGACAAAGCGGCGATGGCTTTGAGCGCGTCGTCATTCGCAGTGTATGCGTCGTTCAGTCCTTTGTCTGACGTGAGGGCTTTGGCAAGGGCTGTCTGCAAATCCTCCTCGGTCAGGGGCTTTAATGTAAAGATGGAACAGCGGGAGCGGATGGCCGGGTTGATGGCGTGGTACGGGTTGGACGTCGTACAGCCGACAATGGTCAGAAGCCCGCTTTCGACATGGGGCAGGAAGAAGTCTTGTTTGTCTTTATTGAGGCGGTGGATTTCGTCGATGATGACGTAGAGTCCGTCGCTCATTTTGGCTTCGGCCACAAGCTGATCCATTTGTTTCTTGTTGCCGGTGGAGGCATTGAACATCCGGCAGGGGATGTCAAGGTCGTGGGCCAGGCACGAGGCGATGGTTGTTTTTCCGCAACCGGGCGGGCCGGCGAGGATCATCGACATTGGATGGCGCTGACGCACCATTTTGGTGAGCACGCCCTGAGGGCCGGCGAGATGACTCTGACCGATCAGGTCGGAGAGGGACTCCGGCCGCATCTTACAGGCAAGTGAGGTCTGGGACATGGAAAACTCCTTTCGATGTGTGGTATACTCATGTAAGAAATGAGGTATGTGATATGCGAGTGGTTTTACAGAGAGTCAGTGAAGCGTCCGTGACGATTGACGGCCGTGTGCACGGCGCCATCGGTCAGGGCTATATGGCTTTGGTGGGCTTCGACGCTCAGGACAATGATGAGATCATCGAGCGGATGGCCGAGAAAATCGTGCACCTGCGGGTGTTTGAGGATGAGAATGAGAAGATGAATCTCTCCCTCCTCGATGTCGGCGGGGACATCCTGTCAATCAGCCAGTTCACCTTATATGCGGACTGCCGCAAGGGCCGCCGGCCGTCGTTTATCGACGCCGCCAAACCAAGTGTGTCCTCCCCGCTGTATGACCGGTTCAACGATGAACTCAGAACGCTTGGTGTGAAGGTTGAAACCGGGGTGTTCGGGGCGATGATGGATGTGGCCCTTGTCAATGACGGGCCAACAACAATAGTCCTGGATTCTGACACGCTCTTCGGTACATTGTAACATACGGGATGTGAAACGAACATGACTTATTTGATTCTGGGGTTTTACGTTCTGCTTCTCGGGCTGATGCTTTGGAAGGTGAAGGACGATGCTTATATTTACTACAAGTCTGCGAGCTCACTGGGGTTTATCATGGCGGCGGTGGCTTTTGCGTTCATCGGGAAAACCACGGGCTATCTGACAGCCTTTTTGCCGGGGTTGTGCGCCTTTGCGGCGGGGGATTTCCTGCTTGTGTATGTGAAGAAGGATTTGCGGCCGGGCATTGTGGCGTTTGCATTGGGCAATGTGTTTTTCCTCATTTGGATGACCCGGATGAACGGGCTTGACCCGGTGGAATTTGTGCTTCCGTGCCTCGTGATGATTGCGCTCAACGTCATCGAATACAGGAAACTGATCACGTTTGGAGAGTTTCGGACGTGGGTGTTGGTGTACGCCTTTCTCCTCACCTGGGCGTTCTCGAAAACAGTGCTTTTATGGCACGCGATGCCTGCGGGGATGACCTTCAGGATGATGCTCGGATACGGGTGCTATGTGCTCAGTGACATCTTCCTCATGCCGGTGAAGTTCAAATCGGAATATCCGAAAGGATGCGGCCTTTTGTGTCTGATATTTTACTACGGAGGCATGTTTGTGCTGGCTGCGGCCTTACTGGGGTAAAACCGCTTCCACAATTGACCACAAAAAACGGGAAATAAGCGCTTAAACGTTGTAAAATCACATTTTCTTTGATAGTATTTAGTTGGGAAAGCGCATGAAATTTTAATAAGATTTCTTTAGGACATGCTCTTTTCTGTATGTCCTTTTGTGAATTTAAGGGCTTTCAACAAGGGCCCTTCGGAAGGGAGGAATTGTGATATGAAATATCATGATTTTTTCAACCACACAAACAAAATCACTTTAAATGAGGAGGGAAAAGTGATGAAACACACATTGAGAAGAACAAGCTTTGTGCTTCTCTCCGTGTTACTTGTTGTGAGTATGCTGTTCACGGCGATGCCGGTCAGTGCGGAAGGGGAAACTGCCGCGGAACCGACAACGACTGAAACGACAGGTACGGACACTCAGTCGGGAGAGACGGCAACTGTAGCGGAGGCCGAAGAGACTGAAGATGTTCAGGACGATACTCCGGCAAGCACGAGTGATGAGACGCAGAACACCAAGACGGAAGAAGCAGTTACGGACAACAGTGCCAGAGCGCCGGCGATGACATCGAAGAACACGCTCGCCAACGCTTTGAACAACGAAGTGACGATTGGCTCCATCACGGTGACGATTAATTTTGAAGGCGATGAGAACTATGTCAAAGTCACCCGCCCGACACAGGTCAGTCTGCAGTTGCGCAAGGCAACACCGAAAAAAACCAATAAGAAGAAGTTTACGTACGAAGAAATCGGCGATCCGGTCACAGTCGCAATTGATGGTGTCACGACGACCTACACATTCGAGAATGTTGAGCTTTCCGACGACTACACATACGATGTCGTTGAAACAATCCTCGATGAAAAAGGTAACGCCCTGACTGACACCAAAACGAGCTACAAGATCACGTACTCCGGCTCTGTCGATGAAGGCCTGGTTGTCACGAACACAATCAAGCTGTACCGCGGGATTGGTAATCGTTACGTGTACTGGTATGACAGCGGCGACAACGATGGCATCCGCCCGGATTCCGTTGACGTGGATGTCTACGCCAATAATGTCAAAGTCGACACGATGACATTCTCCGAAAGCGACGCCAAGAGCAAGCAGAGTACCAAGGCTTTTGAAAAGTGGTCTATCAACTTCTCCAGCCTGAGGGATTCCGACGGCAACAAGCTATATTATCCGCAGTACGACAAGAACGGTGAACTGATCTCATATTCCGTACGTAAACAGAAAAAGGAAATTTTCGGTTACTCGGATTTCATTTCACCGGATACAGATACGTCGATTTATTACTACCATGTCGCCGGCCGCATGAAGGTCGAAATGAAGAAAGTCTGGGACGACGAAGATGACCGCGATGGCCATCGTGATCACGTCTGGCTTTACCTCAGCGCCTCCGTCACCAAGGACGGCGTGACGCAGACATTTGGTGAAAAGCACAACAAGATGATCTACGTCTCCCAGTCCGAACTTGAAAACGAAGTGACGACAACGGTTGACTCGGTCATCATCTACCACGGGGCGACGGAAATCGATTACTCCATGAAAGAGTACAACGAAAAGGTCTCTGTCACGGATGACGACGCTCCGGAAACAACGCCGGGTGAGGAAAACGGTCAGATCACACTGGACGGCGTCACGTATGACGTGACGTACAGCGAATACACGTCCACGACCCAGAAGAACACCAACGGTTCTGCGGTCAAAGGCTTCCAGGCCACGAACTCTTACACGAGTGAAAAGACGAGTGTCACAGTTACGAAGAACTGGGATGACAGCGCCAACCAGGACGGCATCCGTCCGGAGAGTGTTACGGTGCATCTCTATTCCACGGACAACGACGAAGGCACATCCGAAGAAGTGAACAAGGTCGTTCTTTCCGAAAAGAACAACTGGACGTACACATTCACAACGGATGCCGACGGCAATGAACTCCACAAATACCGCAACCGCGGCAAAGAAGTAAAGTACACGGTCACGGAAGACGCAGTGGATGATTACACAACGACAATCTCGGGTGATCAGACGAATGGCTACACGATCACGAACACGCACACGCCGGAAAAGATTGACGTCACAGTCACGAAGACGTGGTCTGATAACAACGACCAGGACGGCAAGCGTCCGGAAAGCCTCGAAGTTTATCTGATGAACGGCACGACGAAGGTCGCCACGGGCACGATGACTGAGGCCGAAGACGGCACTTGGAGTTACACGTTCACCGGTGTGGACAAATACCAGGCCGGCAAACAGGGCGTGGAAGTGAATTACACGGCTGATGAAGCTGATGTGGATGGCTACACGAAGTCCATCGACACACTCACGCTGACGAACACACATACACCTGAAAAGATTGATGTCACTCTCACCAAGACCTGGAACGACAACAACGACCAGGACGGCATCCGTCCGGACAGCCTCGAAGTTTACCTGATGAACGGGGAAACGAAGGTCGCTGCGGGCACGATGACTGA
>Ga0065709_1029230_pt1 | contig 55821 bp, 42 predicted proteins | sample Hoacrofraction14_2_FD_59096 | JGI IMG/M metagenome (GOLD analysis project Ga0065709, IMG submission 59096) | Hoatzin crop microbial communities from Cojedes, Venezuela, sample from fiber fraction 14 v1 | ecosystem: Host-associated > Birds > Digestive system > Esophagus > Crop | place: Venezuela...
AGAGTGTTGTATGTAGATTATAGCAGATGGAAGATGGGAGATGCTGATTATATCTTAAATTAAAACATTTGCTCTACTGCATATCACCCCAAAAATGTAAGCAGCCCCTCTGCGTATTCCTTCGGATGCTCATGCAGATACTGTCCGTGACCCATTCCAGGGAATACGCGTGTTTCGAGCTGTGAAAGATACGGTTTAAGGAGCTTGGCACTCTTCTTCGGATACGGCTCGTGCTCTCCCATCCAGAACATGACAGGGTTTCTGTAATTCTTCAGTTTTTCCGGAATAGAGTATGTGTAGATGCTTTCACAGGCATTTAGCAGCGTCTGACGTGACACGTTCTGATACAGTATCTCGCTTACGCTGTTGTTATCCTTGCCCATCATACTGTCCATCAGGAACTTAGGGATATGCCGTCCCTTCTGCATCCATCCGATGCCTCGTGAGAAGGCAAACTTATACGGTTCCTTCAGGATTCCCATCTTCACTGTAAAAGCTGCATCTAAGTGTGTTCGCTCCACCTTTATATTCCCGCGTCCGATAAGCTCCACTGCCATGGTGCCTCCCATGGAGAAGCCGCTAAGTGCATACAGCTCTCCTCCAAGCTTCTCCTGCACGTAGGTCTCTATCTTATCACATGAATCCTGTACTGATATCATGTCGGTACTCTCCGCATCAGTATGACCGTCGACCTCACACAAAATCACACGATAATCCTTAAGATACCCGAGAATCGGTTCATAGCACAGCACGGCAGTCGATGCCATACCGTGAATCAGCAGCAGTGTCTTCCCGTCTTTAGGTCCAAATGTAAGAAATCTCATTCTTATTTTCCCTTCATGTGGTTAGTTAGTCTAATCTAACCGATATACTATCACTTTTTTTCTGACATCTCAATGCAAAATGAAGATACAAGTATCTTCACTTGGCTCATTGCTTACGCGAACAATCGAAAAAGCGCCCGTGGTTTCCCACAGGCGCTCCGACATGGGCTGCCGCCAACCCCCAGGCAAATGTCTTCTTCATATTCCAAAACCTCCACATATTAAGACTTCAAAACATTCTGAGTTTACCCCCCTGACCAGCCTTGTCAATCCCTGTAAATATGCGGGACACTTTATCATTTACCTTTGCATTCCTTAAAAATGTAATTACTCCGATTCCTCATATTCCATGATTTCATCAATCAGCTTATCATAAAGCCTCATCGCTTCCTCTAACCTCTTATAATCCATGACTATATTCATAGGATATCTCCCCTGTGCTTCCCACATGGTGAGCTGTAATGATATCCGGCAATGCTTAGCATAACCTCATCACCACTGAAGAATTGCATATTCATCTTAGCAGTCTTCATATCAGCCGATGAAAAATCAAGGTAGTTAGCCATATATACGAATCCCCTTTAAGATATTATCTCTGAATGCACCGTCACTGACCACAGGAAAATAAATCACATCACAGTTTCTGTCACATGCCCTTCTTATATTTCTATAAAGCATAACTAACCTCGAGTCACATATATCCAAATCAGTATCAATAGCAAGATCAATATCACTGTCTTCAGTACAATCATCTCTTATTGCACTTCCAAATAAATATATGACAACATCAAGTTTTGACTCTTCAGCAGTCTTGACAACATAGTTTATCATATCTTCTTTTATTTTATTTACCTTATTCAAGTAAATCACCGCCTTTTCAGCTTTGCAAATCCACTCTGCTCTGCCCATTATACCAAATATACCGCAACACTGCACCGCTTTAATTGATAACGACACGTATCATCACAGCTTAAAAGCAACCTCAATCATAACGGATTACATGATTATATATTATTAATTGTAAAATATACTGTATATGTTTCGTCCTTCACATCATAAAGCGGTATCAGCTCAAAGTTCTCACCTTGGTTCTTCGTACCGTAGCAGGTCTGCTTCCACGTGAAGATATCGTAAGTATGTTCTACTCTTTCTATCAGCATATCGCCTACATCCTTACCGCTAAGACCTCTGTCCTTATCTGTAAGACCGGCGAGGACTATAGGACCGTCCACAAGTGCCGCAAGCGACGGTTCATCGGGAAGCGGTTCAAGTACGACCTCATTCTTAAATGTTATGTCAACCGTGTTTCCGGACCATTTACGTGTTATGCAGATATAATTCTCAGTAATGCATGTGGATACTCTTCCGTTTAACGTATCAGCACAGGGTGCACTATCTTTATCTGTACCAAGCTTTAGTACGCTGCCGTCGATACTTACCGCTGTACCCTTCGCCCAAGCCGGAATCCTGAACTTAACACACACTTCACTGTCACTATCAATGTTAAACTGCAGGTTCCACCTGGAGGTCTGCGCCTCGCTATGTTCATCGAAGAGCACCTGACTGTTATGACCTCCGATGTTACACCTCTGGGCTATATGGACCATGCCGCTGCTGAGATTAATCTCACACTCAGACGGTATGTATTGTGATACGTAAACCGTATCTGCATCATTATAGTATATCAGCTCACCGTACGAGCTCTGCGCCTGAACCATGGTTCCGTGACAGCACCAGAAGTCGTGAGTCTTGCTTCCCCACTTCTTTCTGCTTCCGGCCTTAAGCGGCAGGAAATATGTCGGCATGCCTGTTTTCCTATTCTGCTGTGCCAGGAAACCGTTATAAAGTGCGCGCTCTATATAATCGGCATACTTCGTTTCACCGGTCTCTCGATACAGGAATTCAGCTACACGAACCATATTGTAGACGGTACAAAACTCCTGATTCCTCTCACATATGTAGCCCGCAAGCATCCTCTTAGGATTCCAGAACTCACCTGTATTTGCCCCCGTCGTAGCATACATTCCTCTTGTAGTCACCGCACTGTTCCAGAAGTTTTCTACGATTCGGAGCCAGTCATCTGCAGTATAACCTGCAGAATCACCTCGCATTGTTTTTTTCTCACTATCCATCTCCTGACCGGATACACCGGTCGTTGCCATATACATAGCCATAGCACCATGTATAAGCGGTATACTTGCATTTGCGTGATCATCTGTCAGAGTGTCTCTGCCCTCGAGCAGACCGCTGAACATAGGGTTACCCGCATATGCTGCGATGAGTCCGGTATACTTATCGTCCCCCGTCAGCATGTATTGTCTTACCCATATCTCGAGCATTCCCGCCTGCTCTCCCATATATACAGCGTTGGGATTCTTACTATTTGCATAGCTCACCCAGTCCGTGTACCAGTCAGCCAGATTATTGACTATCCTGAGCGCAGTCTCATCACCCAGATAAGCATAACAGTCTGTAAGCCCCATAAGCACCTTATGCATTACATACTGCGGTGACCACACATATTCATTTCTTATAAGCTTCTCGAAGTATTTTTCAGGGATAGGTCCTACCCATCTACCACCGTTTAGCTCCTGACACTCAGCGAGTCTGTCCAGAATTTCTGTGAGCTTAAGTCTCAGCCTCTTATTATCATCTGCACAGCAGCACTTAGCCGCAGCCGACATCCAGTGTCCCAGGAAGTGACCTCTCAGCTGACAGATTGGTGCCTCCCATCCCCAGTGAAGCTTTGCCTCTACCGGGTCATCCACAACCTGGATACCATTTACCATAAGACCTGCCTCGAGCAGAAAGTTCTGCAGCAGTGCCTCACTGTCCAGCTCCTCGAGATACCTCTCATTTATCATCATACGACTCTTAAAGAGCCCGTCTCTAAGTTCTACGCTATTATCTGCTGTAAGCATATGAATCCCCCTCCGTCACATACTACCGTAAATTATTGGCTAACCGCTGGCTCAATCCGACTGTGATAATCTCCTGCTCCAGCTTCCTGCCCGTTTCAAGTATATACTTCATATCATCTGTATATTTTCCGTTCTCGATAAGATGCTTTGCCTTCGTTGTATCTCCCTCTGTGACAGGCTTCGTGTAATCCACATACTTTATCAGCATGTCTCTGCCCATGCCGACAGGTTTTATATTCAGTCCCGTACGCGTCTTAAGATTTTCCAGAATCAAGTATCCATCCGGATCGGTATCCCCGAAGTGAAGCCACGTTATCCCGGGATTATCCGCCGCCACCTTACGTATCAACTGCTGCTTAGCGTTATTATGATAGCCGCCAAGATATATATACAGTGTATCCTTCGCCGCCGGCATCCTGTTAAACGATGTCAGATTCTCAATCGTCATCACCTTCTCAGCACCTACTTTAACGATCTCTATACCCCGAATAGCATCCGACGAAACCGCCATGGAAACTGCCGAACCGCCAAGCATCCTCTCACCGCTTTCAAATGTAATCTCAGCCGGTCCTCTGAAGTATACATATGACGGATTGGCATATATGTTATACTCCTCAAGCACTGCGTGCTCAAGCTGTGACTTTCCCTCTATATACTTAGTTGCCTCACTGACGGACTCATCCTGCAGAAGAATCTTACACACCCGGCTTCTGTAATTTTTCTCAAAGCTCTTACTGTCTCCAAGCACCGTGATGGATAGTTCTCGCTCCAGCAGAAAATTCGTATTCGACTTTATGAAGTCAAGCAGCCTTACAATATTTACAGCATCCTCTCTCGTATATCCGGACTTCTTTCCGCCTTCGAGTCTAAGAAGCTCCTCATCTACAAGCTTTCTTGACAGCTCACACTGCGGCTGCAGTCCCCTGTAAAATGCTATATCATCCGCAACTATCTCATTTTTATCGCGTCTTCCGACAGCTTTGCGAAGTCTCTCCCATACTCCGACCTCTGCATCAATTCTGTCTATCTCTCCGTTTTTCCTGTACCTGATGCTGATGAAGCCCTCATCCTCCAGCACCCTCATCTGATTTTCAAACTCAGACACCTCGGATACATCAGCCATGTCACTGTAATATCCGAGATATATATTATCAGGTCTTACCGAAAAGCTCTGCGATACCTTATTCTCTCCCCTGTACGTTGCACTCCCCTCATACTTATCCAGAAGTGCCGTGAGGAGCCTTCTCTGCATGCCGGTCAGCTTCATCCTACTCCTCCGCCTTAACAAGTCCATCAATTACATACGAGTACCTCTCTCCCGTAACTATACTCGTCGTATTATCTATATGGCTTCCGATACTATTAATCTTCTCAGGAGGTGCAGCATATATAACCTGAAAATGATTATCCTCCAGATACCTCACCATCTGCTCTATCCTCTCGAGCGACAGCGCTGAGAAAGCCTCATCTATAAATGCCATTCTCTCACAGCACTGGGAAGCCGGATAATACTGCATCAGACTTGCCGCAAGTATGATGAAGTACGGAGTCTGCTTCTCACCGTTAGACGCCGAACCCTGCTTCTCTGACAGATTGGTTTCAGTACTCTCACTTCCCTGCTTACTGATTATCTTCATATCGTAGGTGAGATACTTTCTGTAATCTGTGTACTCGCTGTCATCCTCCTCAGCAAGAACCATATCCATAAATTCACGTATTTCCGTATCCATCTCATCATCATTCGGATTTACATTTTTATAGAACTCATAGTTACTGCCGTACTCCTCGAGCTTCCTGCATATATCGAAGAACTGCTGTCTGTCCTTCCTGTCGCCAACCTTAAACTCATATGTATCATGTCCGAACGGAAGGCGTCTGAGTTCAGCATTTATCTTCTTTACCTCATCCTTGGCAGTCTGTATCTGCTCATTAATCTCAGCCACAAAGTCCTGCATGAATACGCTGCTGAGTCTCTCACGCTGTTCCTCCAGCTTCTCACGTGTGCGCTCTATTTCTATGTTGGCTATATTCCTGTACTGCTCACGGAAGTAAGAAATACAGGACACTCCTCTAATGCTCTGATTTCCTCCGATACACCTCTGATAGTCGAGCTGTGCATCCTCCATAGCCTTAATCATGTTGTCAACCTCAGCTCTGAGCTTATTTACCTGCTTCTCAGTTATCGCATGTCCGTCTGCATTTCTGGATCTGTTCTTCTCATAGTCACTAAGCATCTGTTCCTCAAGCTCAGGATACTGATTCCTGTACTCCTCATACTGATGTCTTAAGGACTGTATCCTTTCGTCTAACAGAGGTCTTCTCCTGTTCTCACTCTCAATTTTTTCATGTACTGTTGCAAGCTCAGCATTTATTCTGTCCCTACTTGCCTTAGCCTGTTCGTGCTGCTCAGCTGCAGCAGACTGCTCCTCAAACAGCTTCATATAATCAGGATTCGACTTCAGTTCCTCAAGCTTCTCCGTAAGCTCTTTGATACGTGCTATACATCCGGCAAGCCTCTCTACCGCATCAAATGCATAGTCATCCGAATTCCAGTTTATGCTGTCTATATGGCTTATCTTAGTGACCGCAGCATCCAGTTCTTCACGAAGCCTAAGTCCCTCCTGAGCAAGCTCCTCTTTCTGTTTCCTGAATGCACCTAACTGAAGTTTTATACTTTCTTCTCCGAGGCAGTACCTCGTCTTCCTCATATCCATCATCGTGACTCTGTAGCCCTTTGCCAGCATACCGTCACGCATCAGTCCTCCGCGCGGATTATCATGCAGCTCATCCAGAGTCTCGCAGAGCTTTATCCCACCGAGCAAAAATGCTGCATATCTCGTTGCCTCACCGCCTGCATACTCCAGCTGTGCCGCGGCAGAGTCATCACTAACCTCTCCCCTGGGCAGCTGATCCGTCATAACCAAATGCGCACCGTACAGCTTCTCACTCTGCACTATACTCATAGCCTCGCGGCAGTACCTGCTCTCAACTATTATGTCATAGCGCTTGTTACCCAGAAATGTTTCTATCGCCCTTCTCCATGACTCATCCTTAACTCTTACGACAAGCTCTGCAAATGTCCTGACCTCGGTTTTTATACCGTGTTGCCGCAGACCTTCCGCAAGCTTCTTCTTTGCGGCATTTATATAATCCGGCAGCACCAGCTTATTGGCCTCGAGCTGTTTAATATTTCTTTCTGTCTCTGCAGTCTCCTTCTCTATCCTGCCTATATCATCCTCAAGATGTATCCTGTCTCTGCTTAGTCTGTCCTTGAGAATACGCGCAGCTATGCACGTATCCGTGAATACCTCGGTCTTCCTTGCACCATCATATCTGTCTGTTGAGATATTAGTAAGCACATCAGCCGGTATATCAGCCATCTCAGGCTCACTTTGTCCCCACTCCATAAATTCTTCCAGTTTTCTGCCAAGCTTTACAAGCTTATCTCTACCTTCTTCAATATGCTGTCTGTCTCCGGTATTCCTGTCGATTTGCTTCTCATACTCAACCTTTGATGCCGTGAAATCACTGTTCATGAAATTCGCATCGGCAGCAGACTTCCTGTCCTCAGCCTCCTTCAGATACCTATCGGCATCTCTCATTTCAGATTCCAGAAGCTTGTATCTTCCGCCAAGCATCTCAACTGTATGTTCACATTTACTCAGCTCATCCTCAGCAAATCTCAGATTCTGATACTTCAGCATAAGATATCTGGAGTTATAGAGCCGCATCCTGTCCTCGTATGCCCTGGTTGTCCCCTCAACTCTTTCAAGTATATCCTTGCTTTGCTTGAGATTATCATATGTCCCCCTGAGATTATCGAATACCTCCCTCTGCTTCTTTATCTCTTCGAGTGAATTAATATCCCCGGCATCAAGCACGCAGTCCGAGATAAACTTGTCGACATGATTATCAGGGTCAAATGCCATCATTCGCACAAGCTTTGACCTGTACTTCCTAAGCTCTTCACGTCCCTTGGTTGAACTGAGTCTCAGTCCGAGCATTCTGAGCAGCTGCGGTACTCCCTTCTCTTTAACCATAAAGTCCGTTGTCTTAAGGAGGCTCCCACGTACATTCAATTTATTTCGCGGTGTAACAGTCATACTGTCACCGTTTACAGTATAGAAGTTTACATCATCCATACGAACGTTCTTCATTACAAACCAGTAAGGCTTGCAGCTTTCCACATCTGCAGATTCAAGACATACACCTGTCAGCAAATACATCTCCTCAACGGGTGAGTAAAACTCCATAACTATGTAGCTGATAACCGTTCCCTTCGGCCTCAGATATCTGTCGCTGCCACTTGCTCTTGTATCTCCTCTCACATATGACTTTACAGTCCTGTCACGGTCATTTGCCGCCGTATTGAACCTAACATTTCCGGTCAGAAGATATGTCATCGCATCAAGTATGGTCGTCTTACCCGATCCGTTTACACCTGTGATAAGTGTCGAACCTTCAAGTCTTATCTCAGCCTTCTGAAATCTGGACCAGTTTATAAGCAGGAGCTTTGTTGCTGTTTTTCTATTCTCAACTGTTTTCATCGTCTGTCTCCTCAAAGTCCACAGCGTCGCCGGTCTTTACCGCCACTCTCTCGGACGCACCCTTTACGAACTCTCCAAATGCATCTTCATTCATAGCAAACTGTATCGACGGATAGATAATTATCGTAAAATCCTCATCTCCAACCTGTCCGTCCGTATCTATAAGATTGTAGTCTCTGAAGAGTTTGAAAGCTCTCTCCAAATCGGTTCTGTTATCATACTTATCTCTGTACCCGAACTTCTCAAGCTCGAACTTTATGTCTGCAAGCTTTACAGTCACGGTCCTCGCCAGAAGTCCGCTCCTCAGTCTGTCTGCATATACTGTCCACAGGCAGCACAGTATAACCGTCTCCGACTTACGCATGCTATACCGGCTCGTGCTGACACTCCTCCCTGCCTCACGGTTTCTGAGCATCACAACACCGTTATCCTTATCGACATATATATCAAAGCCCATATACCCGAAGTACTGAGAAAAAGCCTCCTCATTTCTTGTGACCGTAAAGTATGCCCGCCTGCTTGCCTCATCCTTCTCCTTAACTATAAATGTACTTCTTAGCAGTATCCTGCATATCCTGCCGAAGCTATCCTTCTCTCCCTGCGAAAATTCGTCCCAGTATTCGTTAAATGTCATGCCTTCCCTTTCCTCTTCCTCAGTGCAAAGTTTTTCATCAATATCGTATCTGTTTCAACATATCCGTCCTGATTTACAAGCTCGTATCCATTTTCCTCCGCATATACGACAGACGCTGCTGCGGCCAGGAGCTCGCTCCTTGTACTGAGTGGAAGCTCATCTGCCCCGAGACTGTCTCTGTCTCCCATCAAACCTTCAATGTACCTCTTCATTTTCTTCTTAGAGTAGGGATTCATAGCCTGACGCTGCTGCTCTTTACGCGCTGCTTCTATATCCTCCTTGGTGATTTCGTGATATTCATCCGTAACCGCTTCCTTTATGCTGCTTCGCTGCACGGGAAATCTGAGTGAACTCAGGTCCATGAATCTATACGATGAAACCTCAAACAGACTGTCATATGCCACATCATCACAGTCCTGTAATATCCTCAGCAGCTGCTCCACATTTCCACGCATATCCGCCTCCCTGTTTCTCAGGAAGCGAGCCCTCGATACTGCAAGCTGAAGATATATATTTATCTTATGCTTTATCTCACGCATGATGTCATCGTAGTCCTCGGACAGGAACTTCTGAGTACTGTGCTGCATCTCGTATATTCTCTCATCTGCAGCACTTCGACTGAGTCCCTCTTCTAAGATGCAGCCGCTTATAAGCTTCTCTCGGATTTCAGAGTCCGAGAGAAGTTCTTCAAGTCTTCGCTGTATGTTACTTCTGTAAATATGGATATTCTGCTTCTTGACGAGCCTCGAATACTCTCTGATAAATGCGCCGTCAAAGTACTCCAGCAGATGATTCGTAAGGCTCTCGAGACTTTCCTCCTCAACGACTGTTTCGATATACTTCTTGATGTATGTTGCAAGGCGCCTCAAAGCTCGTGACAGCTGTTTTGCCTGCTTATATACATTTTTCAATCCGTCTACATACGGATTTTCCTTCCACTGCTCGGAGTTCATAAGCGTGTTATATATACCGAATATAAGACCTGTATACTCCTCATGCTCCGGAGCCTTCAGCGACATCAGAAATTCTGTAAGCATAACCCCCTGCTCTGTCATGCTTATCATCTTCTCATAGGTTGCGTCATCCGTATCCTCTTCGAGCCAGCCGACCTCCGGAGCACTCAGACTTGCTATAATTCTCGTTGCCCTGTCCGTCGGGCTTAAGTTTGCATCCTCTGCGTCCGATGCATCTATATGATAGTCCAGCAGATACTGAGCCAGCCTGTCCCTGATCCGGATACGCGGCAGACGGTAGGAAATCTCGCTCTCATACTCTGTATATATGATTTCAAGGCAGTCAGAATACATCCTGCTGTTGCTGCCGCTTGCAAGATAATTAAAGAAATTAGGTGGGATTTTATCGAAGAGATTTATCATTTACTTACACCTGTTCTGTCAAGTCATTATGCGTCTCCTAATCATACCACATTCCGACATACAAAACGATAAGATGTTATGAGTGTCCCCCTGAATAACCTTGTCAAGCCTTGATTTATCGGGGATTTTGCTAGTAAATCTATGTATGAACAACGTGAATTTACGAATTTTACTCAAATAAATCATCCATGGTGATTACATTGCTGAAGACTCCGCTATATTCATTCCTCGTTAATCCAAATGTCGTAATCAAAGTTCCTCTTACAGAAGCTTTGGTTGATATTTTGTGAGAAAGTAATTCCTGTCTTTCCAGCAATTGACTGTAATATTTTTTATCCACCGTAAAATTACCGCTGTAATACTTAATTTCACACATGTTTACCACATTATCGTCTCTTATAATCAGTAAATCAATTTGTGTGCTCTTATGATTCTCATCTTCAATCCATGCTGAACTTCCGGTTACAACACCGGATATTCCCAGTGCTTTTTTTATCTGCTCCACATGATTAAAGCAAACATTTTCAAATGTTAATCCACGCCACGTAACTACAGCTTGCGTATTCAAACTATGCTGCCAATAGTTTTCCTCTCTCTTTCCTGTGCTCTTTAGAAAACTCAGCCAGAACAAGCAAAAAGGATCCGTCAGCTTATAATACGGTTCTCTTTTACTTTTTCCGAACGGAACATATTTTACAACAAAATCACTTGCAATTAATGCGTTAAGATCTCTCGACAAACGTCCGTTGTCTGATATTTTTAATTTCTCTGTTATTTCACGTCTGGTATATCCTAGCCTTCGCGTATATAAAAATTCCGTCATTGCCTTGACTGTATCAGGGCTTGTGAAAAGTGAAGAAAACAGCCGGTTGTATTCGCCTGATAATCCCCCATTTGAAGAAAACAGAAGTTGGTCCACGTTCTGTGCAAAACTCAGACGGCTATCAAAATACCCCAAATAATATGGAATCCCTCCAAAAATCATATAGCTCTGTACTATATCATATCTGGAGAGCTTGACATTTCTATCACGAAAAAATGCTTCACATTCGCCAAGCGTAAACGGAGCCAACTTGATTTCACCGGTCACCCTATTATACAATCCACCATGATTATTAATCAGTTTGTCTTGAATCCAGGAATTGGCACTTCCACATACAATTACCATCAAATTCTTTCGATGACATCCCCAATTGTTCCAAAATCCTTCGAAAGCTCTCATAAAATTCGATCTTGGCGTATCCATCCAAGGAAGTTCATCCAAAAAGACTACTTGCCGGCTGCCATCGTCCTTAGATTGTAAAAACTTTTCCAGAAGAAAAAATGCCTCCATCCAGCTAACCGGTTTTGCAGTTTTCTCCATACCAAACAGCTCCAAAGAGTGATAGAACTGTTCGAGCTGTTGCTTCAGAAGTCCTTTCGACTCACCTGCTTCCGGTGATAAGCCTGCATGACGAAATGTAAGACGTCCTGCAAACGTCTCATCTATCAGATACGTTTTACCTACACGCCGTCTGCCGTAAACTGCAATGAGTTCTGCACGATTGCTTTCGTACAGTCTATCCAATTCCCGGACCTCTTTTTCTCTTCCAATCATGTAGCGCCTCCATTTTGGGATATCTGTTTAATTCTGCGGAAATCGGCATTTTTTAATCGCTCACCGCAGCTTTAATTTTTATCGCATTATATTTTAAATCAAAGCTGCGGTCAAGCACTTTGTTTATGCTATAACCGCAGTTTAAACTCAATCATCTCTATAAATCCGTCATTTTCTTTTATAACCATATTTTTTCATCGATGTAGATACACCAACGCTATACTAATAATCACTATATTTTTAGGTTACACATCATTGTAAATTTTACAATGATACTTGCATCTCGTTCGGATTACCTTTTCTCTAATTATTTATCACTCTGCATACTTCCTACAAATTAGATATAAGCTGAGTTATACTCTGTGATTTTAAATGATCGTAATGAGTATGTTAAGGTTTGACTTAAGCACCTGCTGATGTTAGCATAACCTAAAAACTTACCGAGGAAAATGTTATGGACAGTTCCAAGAAGATACTACGCATAATCATCATATTTATACTGCTCATGCTGGCTCTTGTGGTGCCGGCACGTATAGTTCTGAAGGAGCAGCCTGCCTCCGGCAAGCTTAATGTAACCATCGATGGTGTAAGCTACAGACTCGATCGTGATGCAGAAGGTGCCATGCAATTCTACGTAGATGATGGTGCACGTGCCCGTATATTCAGAGTTCCGATGCTGAGGGCAGAGATTCTTGATAAGGATTCAGATACAAATGTCCTGTATGACACAGTTACAAATACTGACGCCGGAGAGAACCTGTCTCCTGCACTTGTATGGGATAGTGGTGAAAGTGTATCCTCAGATATAACCGAGTATGCCGTATATATGATAGATGTAGCCGCAGATAACTGGCTTCATCTCGTAGACTGGGGACTGACCGAAACAAGCTACGCCACAGGCGCACTCCCTGTAAATGGCAGCTACGTCGGTCCGTATCCTCCTGCCGGCAGCGGCAAGCACTGCTATATGGTCTATGTATTCTATCTGAAAGCATCGCCCGATGAAATCCCCGGTTCCTTCGATGCCCAAAACGGCAGTATCACGGATATAGCCAAGGTACTCGATGTGTCCGGCGGCGAAAGCGGCAACCTCGTAGCCGCAGCCGTGGACTACGGATTTTATACGAGATAATACACTCTGTCCGCCACAGCCATCGTCGACTGCCTGTGTGACACGATAACTATCGTCTTCTCTCCCCTGCACCTGTCGAGCGCCTGCAGGATGATACCTTCATTTATACTGTCGACATTGCTGGTCGGCTCATCCAGAAGTATGAGCTCCGCATCTGACAGAAATGCTCTCGCAAGCCCTATCCTCTGTCTCTCCCCGGCTGACAACCTGCTGCCGCCCGCTCCGACACGAGTCCTGAAGCCTTCCGGAAGACCTGTGATAAAGTCATATACCGATGCCTTCCTACACGCCTCTGCAAGCTCTGCATCCGTCGCATCTTCCTTCGCAACGCGCAGATTCTCCTCAATCGTCTCATCAAAGAGATACGTATCCTGACTCACCATCGTCACACTCCTGAGAAGGCTCTCCGTATTTATATCATCGATATCCATATCTCCATAGTATATATGTCCACCGTCCTTCTTCCACACACGCATCAGAAGTCTCAGCAGCGTCGACTTGCCGCAGCCCGACGGTCCCATGATTCCAACGATTTCGCCCTTCCTAACATCAAGCGATATACCACCGAGCACCTGCCTGTCGCCGTATCCGAAGCTGACTCCGTCACACCTCAGTCCCGTAAATGTCATGTCCTCGCCATCTGTCACAGCTCTCACCACAGGCTCCTCATCGAGCAGTCCTATAACTCTGTCCGCACTTGCAAATGTCTGCGTCAGATTTCCGGGAAGTGCCGCAAGTGACAGCACAGGTCCGAAGCTGCTGAAGGCAAGTGTTGATGCTATAACAACCCGTCCGACCAGATACAACTTGATATCATCAGCACCTATCCCTGACATATCCATAAGTGTCACATATCCTACCTCAGTTACAAACGTACTGCATGTATATACTGCAGTCAGAAGCACCGCTGCTATAACAACCGTCACCATGAGTCCTGCCACTGCCGAGGCAAGCACTGCAGAGCTGCTGTTACGCTTAGAGAGATTAAGCAGCTTATCGGTACGGGTACGATTCTCCTCCCGGCGTACGGTTTCATTTCTGTAGAGCAGGATATCGCGGAGCCCTTCTATACCCTCGAGGAAGTAAGCATTAAATGACGAGAACTCCTCCCTGTAGTTCACTCCTGTCTTCCTTGTAATCTTCGCAAATATCACCGGCAGTACAAGTCCAATCATAAGATATCCCGCAAGCAGCACCAGCATCGTCGCCGTGCCTGCAATCCACCTCACAAGCACCAGCACAATTATCGAATAGATAACCGCGATGCACACAGGTGATACGGTATGCGCATAGAAAACCTCCAACGTCTCTATATCCGCCGTAATCATGGCTATGATACTGCCCTTTCGCTTTGTCTCAAGCTTCGCCGGGCAGAGCAGCCTCAGAGCCGCAAATATCTTGTCGCGCAGTATGGCAAGAAGTCTGAATGCTATGTAGTGATTAAAGTACTGCTCTGCAAGCCGCATGGCGCCTCTCAGCACACCGCACAGGATGCACAGCGCTATGACGATATGCATCCACGACATACTCTCCGCATCATACATGTCAGTCAGTCCTTCAGCCACGCCCACAGCTCCGAGTGTTGTAACTCCTGTACCGAAGCCTGCACCGACCACTCCGCACAGTACCGCAAGTATTATGACAAATGTAAAGCTGCCGAGCAGTGTCATGAGACGGAGAATGAGGGTGAGTGTACTGTACTTCTTATGTGTGTCAGTCTCATCACGCACCGTATCAGTCATAACATCACAAGCCTCTCCTCCACGGACATCCATCCGTATCTGATTAGCCTCTGCGTCCGCTCTCCGGTACTCAAGTGCCTTCTGCGCATCATAGAGCCTTGCGTAACCACCACCGAGCTTCATCAGGTCGTCATGACTGCCATACTCTTTAACTGCTCCATGCTCCATATAGTATATAGTGTCGGCTGAGACAACATTTGCGAGGCGATGGGATATAACTATAACCGTCTTCGTGCGGGCAAGCTCCCGCACTGCCTCCATGATTATCCCCTCACTCTCTGAGTCGATATTGCTTGTCGCCTCGTCAAATATATAGATATCCTTGTCCGCTGCAAGGTTCACTGCAAGCGCAAGCCTCTGACGCTGACCACCCGAGACGTTGAGACTTCCCTCCGTCAGTACCTTGTCCAGACCTTCGTCTGCTATATCATCCAGCCTTACCGTGCGTAGTCTCCTGACTATCTCGTCGTCCGATATACCGGGACACGCCATACGGAAGTTATCACGAACAGACGCAGCAAAAAGCTTCGTATTCGTGCTGACTACAGAAAGGTGCGAGTAGTAGCTGTAACGCGACAGCTCCTCCGGTGCCACACCCCCAAGCAGGACACTGCCCGACTCTGCTCTAAGCACGCCCATGAGAAGCCCTACTATCGTAGACTTACCCGAACCACTCTCTCCGACTATGGCACTCATTCCCCTCGGAAATGTCATGCTGATACCTCTAAGCACAAATGACTTATCACCTGCCTGCCCGTGTGACGCTGCGCTGCTTTCCCTGTCACCTGCCTGCTTTTCTTCGCCACTTTCCTTGTCAACCGCCTGACCTTCTGCCGCATCACTCGCATCATCCGTTTCTTCACTCTCGTACGAGAAATCCACATCCCTCAGCTCCAGCGTGCAGCTCTCTACATCTCTGTCGCCCCACTCTGGCTCAGGCATGTCAAGCACACTGAGCAGCTTCCTGCCCGCACTTGCTCCGTTCATAGCAACATGAAATGCCGATCCGAACTTCCTGAGCGGCAGGAAGAAGTCAACTGCAACAAGTACTATAAAGAGCGCCTTCACCGGAGACATCCCGTACTTATACATAGACACAAGTGCTGCCGTTATACCCAGTGCAGCTCCTCCGTACGCAACCGTATCCATAATCGTCGTACTCGCAAGCTGCATCACAAGCACCTTCATCGTTATACGCCTGAACTCCTCAGCGCTGGCATTCAGCTTCTTATGCCAGCGTGCATCAGCCCTGAATATCTTTAGAGTTGAGAGGCCGCTTACGCTGTCAAGAAACTCTCCGCCCATCGATATATACTTGTCCCAGTACTTTGCAAATATTTTCTTCGCGTATCTGGATACCATGATGATTGACACCGGTATAAGCGGCACACAAAGAAGGAGCGTGACCGATGACCTCGGACACACCGGAAGACATATGATGAAGAGTATAATCGGTGCCGCCATGGCATAGAAGAATTGCGGTATGTACGACGAATAGTAGAGGTCAAGCTGCTCTATACCCTCAAGGCATACCTGAGTAAGACCCGACATTCCAAGCCCCGTTATATCGGTGCTTCCAAGCCTTACGAGCTTGTCATAAGCCTTATCCCTGAGGCTTCTTCTTACATTTCGACCGACTGTATCCTTCAGTTTACCGGCAGTAAGATCCGACGCAAATCTCACAACTATACATACCACCATGATTATCAGATATTTATATATATCCTGCATCCCACCTGCTGTGCCTGCAGCACTGACTGACACAGTACTTCCGGCCGCACCGCCGGACACAGCAGCACCGCTGCCTGTCAGCACACCTATAATCCCGCAGATAGCCGCCGCCGAGCCTGTACTCGCAAGCAGCGTCACAACCATACATGCGACCGCCCCGTATATATATTTCATATCCTTTCCGACCAAAGCCAGAAGCCTCTTGTCTATCATATTATGTAAACCTCTCTTGTGTTAACTTTCTCACTGTATTAAAAAAATCATTCATCATCTTACCATAATTCGCCTTGAATTTTACAGTTCTATCTTCTCTCTATAAACATTTCCAAATTTCTCGATATTACATTATGTTTTGGAAATGTCAACTACTTTGGAAATGTCTCTTAGAAAAAAGGACACTCCCACAGGAATGTCCCTCAAATCTTATATGTCTAAACATGCTTTACTTAGAAGTTCGAGCCATTCCAGCCCCAGTTCTGCGTTGTCTCATACTTGACATATATGTGATCTGCCTTAATGCCGAGCACGTCACCGTATATCTTCGTAATCTCCGCCGTCAGTCTTGAAAATGCAGCCGCATTCTCTCCTCCATACACACTAACCTCTACGAAGCACACCGGCTCGCTGTTATTTCCTCTGAAGTACAGATGATACTCATCCTGAAAGCCCGTCATAAGCCACGACTCGCTCTTGCCCGGTATCACCGAGATAGCCTGTCCGAGCCTTGATTTCAGCTCCCTCTCCTGCTCTTCTGTGATTTTTACGCTTATCATTGAATTAATAAACGGCATGGCTATTACCTCCTTTAGTTCAAAGGACATTACCTCAGGAATGTCCCTTAATATTAGTTCAAAATCAATTATTCGCGCACCAACGCCCTTCTCACGCTGCCCTTCGGCTCCTTGATAAGCAGGCGAACAAACCATATATCAACAGCAAGAACGATAAAGCATGCCATATCGTTTACCTCCCCAAGATTTATTTGCCGTTTTATATTACACTTTTTGTGTCATGTAAGCAAGCAAGATACCGGGTTTTCTACATTTGCATTGACAAAACTACAAATCTCAAATAAAATCACCAAAAGAGAGACGGGTTTTTTCTTAGTAAAGTCTTATGACTCCAAAGGGGTGCTCGTTTCTTTTTTTATAGCCAATATATCATAAAGATACATTTTCCCCTTATTATCACATCTTATAATTAATATTGCGCCACAATACTTTGCAAAATTAAAGGAGCAAGCCGCTCAAGCCTGCTCCATCTAAAATTTGTCATTTATAGTATTAGTGAGGGCCTCCCGGTCCGCCGCCACGAGGACCGCCACCGCCGAAACCACCGCTGCCACGAGGACCGCCACCGCCGAAACCACCGCCGCTACGGGGACTGCCATCGCCAAAGCCGCTGCGACCTGAACCGCCGCCACGGTTTCCTCCGTGGCTTCCGCCGCCAAAGCCGCCTCGCTTGCTGCTTGCCGTACCGCCACCACGTCCGAAGCTGCCGCTGCTCATACGCTGACCACCGAAGCCGCCTCTGTGGCTTGTGAAACCACCTCTACGCGGAGCCTCATATCTCGGTATGCTCCTTCTTACATGTACAGGCATATGATAGTCATATACCGGACGGAAGAAGTGGTTCCTGTATCCGGGGTCATCCCATCTTCTGAACTTCAGCATCCTGTTTATACTGCCTATGGTTGCCAACGTTGCCAGAACTCCTGCAGTAAAGTTTCCCGAGCTGTCATATACACTTGAGCCTGTATCAGAAAGTGTCACATATCCGTTTGAGTCCTTAAGAGCTACCTCCATACCATACTCGGCACACGCCTGGGCTATGGCTCTCGCCTGATCAAGTGTCAGCTGCTGTGCTATCATCGCAGGAATGACTGATATAATCTCTGCCGTCTCCGCATCGCTGTATCCAAGCAGGTCGGAAAGCAAATCTCTTGCTGCTGCCGCACTGCAGCTTCCAAGTGAACTGAGTATCACGTAGTAGTCACCGGTTGCTGTCGTGGTTGTGCTTGCTGCCACTGCAGGAAGACTTGCTCCGCAGTACGGGCATACACTCAGACTGCTGTCTACATATTGTCCGCAATATTCACATTTTGCCATAAATAAGATACCTCCTTTGTAAATAATCCCTATATAAATCAACTATTAGAAGAGTACCTATCACGGCTGAAACGAGGCTGAAATTTCTCAGAAAACTCACATATATCACTAAGCACAAGGTTGCGAACTGCGCCGAGTCTCGCAAACAAAGGATATAGCTTTGACCCGGCTGCTCAAGAAATACTATATCAGTATCTCCGACAAGCTTTGTATCACCCTGCTTCCCTTCGGCAGCTTACCTGACAGCTTCGGTGACTGCTCGGTATTTATGTATATTCCCTTCAGTCCGACATTTGCCGCACCGCGGATATCCGCCACGTCATCATTTCCGACCATTACAGACTCAGATGCGCTGAGTCCGTACTTCTCCATGATGTACCTGAACATCCTCTCGTTTGGTTTCTTTGCGCCTATATCCGATGATATGACTATCCCGTCAAAGTCCTCCGTGATGCCAAGGTAGTCAAGCTCCGGTGCCGTGAAACACCTCTGTGCATTTGTCAGAAGATATACACCGCAGCCACTCTCGCGAAGCCTCACCAGTGTATCCTTTGCATCATCGAAGAGTCTCAGCTTCTGCACTGCAACTACTCTGAACATCCTCGCAGCCGCAGCCACCAGCTCGTCTCCTGCATCCACACCCTTATCGGTAAAGAGCCGTCTAAATACCTCTGCCAGATTTATCTCTCTCTCATCCACAACATCTATACCGGGAAAGTTCTTCGCGTCATGCCAGAACTCATGGCAGAGCCTCTTATACTCCGCCGCAAACTCACGTCCCGTATACTCTGCATCGTAGAACGAGTAAAACATCGCTATCTTCTGCCACAGGTAAGGCTTATCCTCATTTGCATGTATATCCACCAGTGTGCCATATAAATCAAATATATAATTCTTATACATATCATTTTCTCCTAATTATTTATTTTCAATAAAGTGGTATTTGCCCTTCCCCTTTCCGATAACCGGCTTTATTATCTTTAATTCCGTCAGCATCTTTTTAATATATGTTGTTGCCGTTGTTTCCGAACACTTTAACAGATTGCAAACATCCGAATTTCCAAACATACCGCCGTCAGTTTCATCATATATAATAATCATATTATGTTTAACTTTTTCCGAAAACACTGAATTCATTATAATCTGCTTAACTGCTTGGGTTTGCCTTTCAATCCCAAGTTCTATCTTGGGTTTACCTCCCTTTTTTAGCTGTAAATATTCTTCATTTACAGGAATCACAACGGAGGTTACATTTGCACCACCATCAAACTCTTTATAAAACAAATCCGGGGATCCGTTTTCTCTAAGGGATCTTTTCGCTTCTCCTATTCCCGTGCCAAAAGACTCTATAATTCCAAGTTTCTTAAACATATCCCTTATCTCGGGATTCTCGGTATCCCTTTCATTAAAAAATGACCTACTGTTCAAATCGGAAATCTGAAGCGGAGGCAAAGGTCTGTTATAATTTACAATATTAATCATCGTCTCAGACACATAAATCTGAACAGCTTTTCTGTTTTCATAGTTATTATGCACAATGGCATTAGCAATCAATTCCTCTACGCTCGTAAAGGTATAGTTTGAAAGTCTTCTGTTCTCCGCCTTTGAACCATCTCTTAAGACTATTGTATCCAGATAATTATCGTTAATGTAATTTACAATTGCTTGGTATTGCTTCCATATCGGTCCGGTAAATGTCTTGGACTGCATGCTCCTCTTTGTTCCAAACATATCAACAATCATCTCGGAATAAGCATAAGGAACGAAACGCTCCGGATTATCGCAGAACATAAGTAGTGCAAAGTTCTTAACCTGCTTTCCGGCAGGATCGTTTCTGTCAATAAGTCCAAGAGCCGTGCAGAGTTCTTCTTTACTCATATTTCCCATCACATGTCTGTCACTGGTTTTTGAAATATACTCCTTTAAAAAATCCAGATTCAAATCATCAACGGTTGCATCATTGTTCGATAATGAAGAAAAGTGATAGTCTGAAAATTTTCTCATCAAATCATACTCTTCTTCAATTCTGGCGAGTCTTGTCTGTGCCTCAATGCGGACATAACGTCCTGCTTTAAGCTTTATCTTCCTATCATGCTCTGCTCTGTCGCTGACCATAAAGGGACCGCCAGTCTGCCGGTTTACAACCACCAGGAGATAGTCCTTTTCTTCATACCGGTTAGCAATAATTTCGAAACGAACATTCGGATATAAGAATGGCCGTAACGAGTTAATATCATTTCTGCATTTCTCCAATTCCCCTTTAGAAACTCCCTTTATAGGAAGCACAGGAATAGCTTTTTCTTCATCATTGTTGGCTTCCTCAACACCGATAAAAATATATTGTATATCATTGTCGTAATAATTGTTCCCATATGCACATAATGTTTTAAGCAGTTTATCAAACTGTTTGGAAGAAGCTTTATATTCAATATAGGAGCACTCAGGCTCCCTGTTGTAAAGAATTTGATTTGCACGTTTTTTTATCTGTTCATAATCCATATATTCACTCGCTCCAATCCCAAGTTATCGGGCATCAATTCAAAGATATTGTAACTTAAACCCAAGTTTTGTCAAGTTCAATACTGTGAAAACATCCCGCACAGTATGTCCGGTTCATCTCACATAATTCTTCAGTCTTTCCTTCACAGATTCAGCACTTCTCACAGCAGTACCTTCAGATATGGATTTATGGTCGATTTCACATGAAGGCTTTCTGCATATTTTAGCAGTCTGCTTATATCTCTGCCCTCACTGTTTACATACATTTTGAGCACTTCCATTGCAGGCTCAAATCCAAGCTTATTACGATAAAGGATGATATCACAAACAGTCTTTTCCCTGTCATAGATGAAAAATGTATTCTCACCCTCACGAACTTCTTCTATCCCGGTACTATATCTCATATCCCCCATTCTATAAAATCTCATGGCTGGCCAGTCCGGTGAAGCCGGAACACGAGCACTTCTTGGAAGAGCAACGTCTATTCCCGAAGGTCGTTCAGTTGACATATCATAGTACACAGCGGCACTCATAAGACATACCACCCCATGTTCCGCTATTGCACCTACCGCATAAAAATCATTTATCTCACCGGAATACATAATGTTTTCATACCATCTTCGATTGACACATGATATAACTCCCTCATCAACAAGCCGTCTTATTTTATAATTCGAGTAACCAGCGTTATGGAACTCATCAATAGATATATACTGCCTCTCAATCAGTTTTTCAGGTATTTTCTGCATCATCTCACCTCTTAAAATCATTTTACTGAGTGCTTCCAATCTTGTCAATATGGATGCATTCAGTAAAATATATTATCCTCTGACAGATACTTCCTCCACTCGTGTTCCTCATAGGATCAGCCCCACAGCTTTGCATTAAAAAGTATACAATGCAATAGACCGCAGAAAACTCCGGCAGCCAAATCTCAGACCGCCGGAGCCGCTGCACTCACATTATTTAATTTAACGCTCTATCTTAATTACTCCAGCTCAAACGCTCCCGTGTAGAGCTGGTAGTATGTACCCTTCTGCTTTATCAGCTCATCGTGGTCGCCTCGCTCTATGATGTGACCATGGTCAAGCACCATGATAGCGTTGCTGTTTCTGACGGTCGCAAGCCTGTGTGCGATTACAAATACCGTCCTGCCCTTCATCAGATTATCCATGCCCTCCTGAACCAGTGCCTCAGTTCTTGTATCGATGGAGCTCGTAGCCTCGTCCATTATCATGACAGGCGGGTTGCTGACCGCCGCACGCGCTATGGAGAGCAGCTGCCTCTGACCCTGCGAGAGGCTGGCGCCGTTACCGGTAAGCATCGTATTATAGCCGTCCGGAAGCCTCGTGATGAAGCTGTCAGCATTTGCAAGCTTCGCAGCTGCGATACATTCCTCATCCGTCGCATCGAGCCTGCCGTAGCGGATGTTATCCATAACCGTACCGGTGAAGAGATTTACATCCTGCAGAACAATACCGAGACTTCGTCTGAGATCCGACTTACGAATCTTCCTGATATTTATGCCGTCGTAACGTATCTTGCCGCCGTCTATGTCGTAGAACCGGTTTATAAGGTTCGTGATGGTCGTCTTACCTGCACCCGTCGATCCGACAAATGCTATCTTCTGCCCGGGCTTTGCATAGATCGATACATCGTACAGTATCTGCTTGTTCGGTACATATCCGAAGTCAACATCCACAAGCTGTATATCGCCCTTCAGTTCTGTATAGGTCACAGTTCCGTCTGCCTGGTGAGGATGCTTCCATGCCCATCTGCCTGTCGTGTGATCAGCCTCGGTTATGTTGCCGTCCTTATCTATCTCAGCATTTACCAGTGTTACATAGCCCTCGTCCTTCTCGGACTCCTCGTCCATCATCTCGAAGATTCTGCCTGCACCGGCAACACCCATGGCAATCATCGACACCTGCATGGACGCCTGGCCAAGTGTCTGCGACAGCTGACGCGCCATCGACAGGAAGGAAACTATGATACCGATTGTTATCGTACCGACTCCTGTCAGGGAAATGTTAGTTGCGCCGACAGTTACCAGCAGTCCTCCCACAACGGCTATAAGCACATACATGAGGTTACCGATATTTCCGAGAGCCGGCATGAGGATGTTACCATACTTATTAGCCTTCTCACTGTTTTCGAAGAGCTCGTCGTTACACTTGACGAATGCCTCCTTCGACTCCTCCTCGTGATTAAATACCTTGATGACCTTCTGTCCGTTCATCATCTCCTCGATGAAGCCCTCCTCGGCTGCCATCGAGTCCTGCTGTGCCGTCATGTACTTCGCACTGTTCCCGCCGACGCTGCTTGTAACCTTCAGCATGATGAAAATAACCGCAACTACTATAAGCGTAAGCCATATACTGTAGTACAGCATAAGCAGGAATATCGAAGCTATGGTCAGTATCGACTGCACGAGTGACGGAAGGCTCTGTCCGATGAGCTGTCTTACTGCATCGGTATCATTTGTATAGGTACTCATGATATCGCCGTGTGCATTCGTGTCAAAGTATCTAATCGGCAGTGTCTGCATGTTATCGAACATATCATCTCTGAAGCTGCAAAGTGTGCCCTGCGTTACATTTGCCATGAGACGCGTATAGATAAACGAGCAGAGGACTCCGAGTATATAGATAAGTGCCATCGTCGAAAGTATGCCCATCAGTGGCTTTATGACACTGGCGAGACCGTCCGAGATGCCGGGCGTGATGCACTCGTCAATCATCTTCTGCATAAATGATGTCGCTGCAACAGATGAAAGTGCACTCACGATTATACAGATAATCACGACTATCATCTGAAATGTATAGTGACTGAACACATAGTGTATAAGTCTCATAAATGTGCCGCTGCCGGTCTTTTCGTTCTGCTTGTATACTTCCTTCTCAGCCATACTATACCGCCTCCTTTATCTTATTCTGTGTGTTATATATCTCCTTGTAGATGCCTCCGAGTTTCATCAGCTCATCGTGATTTCCGGACTCAACGATGGTGCCGTCATCCATAACGAGTATCTTATCAGCATCCTCAACAGACGAAACTCGCTGTGCGATTATTATCTTCGTAGTATCGGGAATCTCAGTCCTAAACGCATGACGTATAAGCGCATCAGTCTTGGTATCGACTGCACTCGTCGAGTCATCAAGTATCAGTATCTTCGGATGCTTCAGGAGTGCTCTCGCGATACAGAGACGCTGCTTCTGTCCGCCGGATACGTTGGTACCGCCCTGAGCTATCATGGTATCATACTTATCCGGAAGCTGCTGGACGAACTCATCTGCCTGAGCCTGCTTGCAGGCCTTCAGTATTTCCTCGTCGGTTGCCTCCTTCTTGCCCCATCTCATATTCTCCTTAATGGTTCCGGAGAAGAGGACATTCTTCTGAAGGACGACTGCAACCGCGTCACGAAGTGACTCCAAATCGTACTCTCTTACATCCCTGCCGCCGACCTTGACCGAGCCCTCTGTGACATCGTAGAGACGTGATATCAGCTGTATCAGAGTCGTCTTCGATGAACCGGTCGCACCGATTATACCTATCGTTTCTCCGGACTTAATCTTGAGATTTATATCTCTCAGTGCCGGTCTCTCGCTCTTCTCAGAATACTTAAATGTTACACCGTCGAACTCTATGCTTCCGTCGGGCACCTCAGTCACACCGTTCTCAGGGCTTACCATATCACTCTCATGGTTCAGCACCTCTGCGATACGCTCTGCAGACTCAACAGCCATACTCGTCATAACAAATACCATCGAAAGCATCATCAGTGCCGACAGTATCTGAACACCGTAGTTAATGAGTGACGAAAGCTCGCCGGTAGTAAGTGTTGTACCGCCCGACTCGATAATCATCCTCGAACCGAAGTAGCTTACAAGAAGTATTGCAAGATATATGCAAAATGTCATGATAGGTGTATTCAGTGCAAGTATCTTCTCAACATGTGTGAAGTCCTTCTTTACAACAGCACTCGTGTTATGGAACTTCTCCTTCTCATGCTCCTCACGGACAAACGCCTTAACTACACGGATACCTGATACATTTTCCTGTACAGAGTTGTTCATCGCATCGTATGTCTTGAAGATTCTTCTGAAAATAGGCATAACGCCTGCGGAGATACCGATAAGGGCTGCACCGAGCACGGGTATCAGAAGTATAAATATCAGTGACATCTTCCTGTTGATGGAGAGACACATGCAGACTGATATAATGATCATGAGCGGTCCACGGATGGCTACTCTTATCAGCATCTGGTATGCATTCATAACATTTGTGACATCCGTCGTCATCCTCGTTACGAGTGATGACACGGAGAACCTGTCTATATCCGAGAAGGAGAAATCCTGTATCTTGAAGTACAGGTCCTGTCTCAGATTCTTAGCGAAGCCTGTTGAGGCTGTGGCTGCGTATGAGCCTGACTTCATGCCGCACAGCAGTGACAGCATGGCAAGCACTATCAGCAGTCCACCATACTTTAGAATCGGCAGCATGGACTCTCCGGTCATCTCATCTATAAGTGCCGCCATAACAAGAGGCAGGAGACACTCGAGGATGACCTCACCCGTTACAAAGAGGGGTGAGAGAATCGATGCCTTCTTAAATTCTCTTATACTTTTTGATAATGTCTTAATCATTAGTTCCTCTATCCCTTTCTATCTCAATATTCTTTAATGACGTAACACGGATTACTCCGCGCTCTCGTAATCCTGCGACACTCGCACTCTCGCGCTTCGCGCTCCGTGCTCGTGTCGCTTTGCCATGCTACATGAAAAGCTTTCCGCTCACAAGTGAGCGACCGCTTTTCTATTCATGACGTAACACGGATTACTACGCGCTTACGCGCTCTCGTAATCCTGCGACACTCGCACTCTCGCACTACCGTGCTCCGTGCTCGTGTCGCTTTGCCATGCTACATGAAAAGCTTTCCGCTCACAAGTGAGCGACCGCTTTTCATGTGCATGGCTGTTACGTCATGTTTTCAATCATTTTTTCAATAACGTTAAGAAACGTCTCTAAATCCTCTTCGGATATTCCTTTGCAAACCTTCTCTTCAAGGCTCGTGATTCGTCCGCACACGACGTCCTTCATGACCAGTCCCTTGTCGGTCACTACAATCTCCTTATACCTGCCGTCACCTTCCATAGACTTTCTGACTATGAACCCCTCGTCCTCGAGCTTCTTCAGCAGTGCCGTCGCTGACGGCGGTCTGATACCGAACTCCTCCTCTATATCCCTCTGATATATCGGTCCGTCTGTATCAAGCAGAAAGCCCAATACCTTTGCGGATGCACTGCTCATCTGCTGCTCACGCGGATTCGAGTCAAGCTCACGCCTGATTCTGTTCGACAGCTTATTCACATATCTCGGTGCACTTCTTCTTGCCTTCACCTGTTACATCTCCTCTCTCGTAAACTTCAAATCACATATAACTAATATATTCTAATTAGTTTGTTACTTAGTTTCCTAATTAGATTATACTGATTCCCCATCATTGTCAACACTAAATAAAAATTTACTGTATAAGCGATGTGAGAGTACGAAGTGCGAAGTAGCGCTTGGGACTTATACAGTTTTGCAACTCCTCATTGCTAATGCGAAAAAAAGGAGCCGGTCACCCGACTCCTAACATGCCTCACACCTATTCATCATTTCTGCCGCAAAGCTATCAGCATCAGCCTCCAAACGCTCAACTGTTTCGCTAATCTGCAGCTCATCCGCTCCGCTTACATTTAAAACTTTAATCCTTTGTTGAAGCACATGCCCAAGCTCATGAAAGAACAAAACCCAAAATGCATCTGAGTATTTACCTCTGTCACTTAGAGCAAGCACAACCTTATCCTTGCCAATCCACTTCACAGCACCACTTACACCACTGTTTCTAAGATGAGGAAGCAGCACAAGTGCCACGCCGCACTCACCCAGAAGCTCTCGCATCCTTTCTGTTAAATCATCTGATTTGCCTTTCTTAATGTCACACAGCTCCGGCAGCATTTCTTTAAGCAGTCTCCTGTCATATACCTTCGTTTCCATCTCAGAACCTATATTAATAGCTGTCTGTACCCATGCATTTGCATTTATTACATTTATATCTCTTACATCAGTGAGGTCCGTTCTAAACTGAACCAGAAAATCTCTATCCTGAAGCACCGTGAGGGACGAAACCCTAAAATATCTCTGCAGCTCACTTACCTTTTCTTCAGCGATGCGTGTATCATCCACCAGACCGAGTTTTACCCAAAACCTGTAATCGATCATTCGGACTATTTCACACTCTTTGTCCATACACATACGTCTATCGACCTCCAGCTTCCTCTCTATATACTTCTGATTAAGATTCAGCCAAAGTGTTGTAGAGGTTCCGAACAGATTTGATAGCTTCAAAACCATTTCATCTGTCAGGTTAATCCGTCCATTCACCAGGTCACTTACATACTTTGGTGTGGTCTGCAGCCTCTTCGACAGTTCCTCCTGCGTGATACCCTGACCGTCAATAATCTCCTTTATGTAATATCCCGGATGGAAGATGAGAAGTTCCTTATATTCAAGCTTGTTAGTCATAATGATTTGACACCTCCCATATAATCACAATCCTCGTCGCTCTGTACAAAATGCTCACATCACTCTCAGTCCACTCATTTCCGCAATCATCAAGCGGTACTATAATCAGCCTATATCCCGACCTTCTGCCTGCTATATCAAGTGCATACTGTCCCTCTCTGTCACCCCTGAGCGGATGCAGTCGATATATTTTCAGTACATTTATATCCTGCAGGTTCTCAGCACTCTCTAAAATGTTAATAAGTGCCATAAGTTTCTCTGCCACCGGGCTGTTTAGTTCCCTCTTGGCACTTCTATAATCTGTACACAGCCTCTCTGTCTTCCTGTTATGATATCGGATTTCTATTTCCCTGCCTCCATATATTTCCAGAAAATAGTTACCGATTTGGTAATTATTTTCTTTATGATAACATGAGTCAAGTCACGTTTCAACCCCATATTACTCTGTATATATGATGAATATCAAGCGACAATAGTTTGCACACAAAAAGGAGCCGGTCACCCGACTCCCGTAAATGTATTCTTACTCTATTTGTATCACTTATTCACATCACATAAGCTTTCCGCGTATCTGTCTCTTAATCTCCAGAAACTCATCCGTGAGGCATATCTCCGGAGTTCTCGGTCTCGAGAAGTCCGGCTCTATCACATCAGTCATGCACGCCGGGCTGCCGCCGAGGATGTATATCCTGTCAGACAGAAGTATAGCCTCGTCTATGTCATGTGTGACAAATATTGTCGTAAGCCTGAGCTTATCCATGATACCGAGATACCACTCCTGCATAGCCGCTCTCGTAAGCGAGTCAAGTGCACTGAAGGGTTCATCCAGCAGTGCAACCTCCTTGCCGCAGAGATAGGTTCTCAGTAGTGCCGCCCTCTGCCTCATACCGCCTGAGAGCTGAGCCGGATACTTCCTCTCGGTTCCATCAAGACCGAACTCCCCGAAGTATCCACCTGCCTTCTCTCTTGCCTCTTTCTTCTTCGTACCGCCAAGTACAAGCGGCAGTGATACGTTATCAAGTATCGTCTTATGCGGCAGCAACAGGTCCTTCTGCTGCATATAACTCATGTGACCTGTGGTACCGGTGATATCGGTAAGACTGTCCTTCCGCCTCTCGCTGTCAGCAGCATGTCTTACATCTACACCATCTGCGCTGTATACATCATTGTCTGCAGCACCGTCCGCATCATTGCCTGCAGCAACGTCCGCATCATTGTCAGCCGCATCACCTGCCACATCATCATCACACGTCGATATATACACATGCCCCGAGTCAGGCTTCTCCAGTCCCGACATGATATTAAAGAGTGTGGTCTTGCCGACACCGCTCTTACCCAGTATCGACACAAGCTCTCCCTTGTGTATATCTATGGAGACACCCTTCAGGAACTGTACTCCGTCATAGGACTTACATATATCCTCTGCGCGCAGCACCACGTCACTTGTGAATTTATCATTACTTTCGTTCATAACCAAAATCTCTCAACTCTAACTACTCCGGCAGATAATCATTTGTGAAGCCGTCACCCGCAGCTATCTCCGTGGATAGACCGTTCTCATAAACCCATGCATAGAAGGCATCCCATCTCTCCTGGTCGATATATCCCCAGCGGTCCTCCTCAGCCTTATACTGGTCAGCCATCCACGTCTGACTAGCATGCACCAGCTCACTGTCCAGCTCGGGTACAGCCTCGCACAGTATGTCAGCCGCAGCATCAGGATTCTCTATAGCATACTCATAGCCCTTAGCAGTAGCTCTTAGAAATGCCTTTGCAACCTCAGGACTCTCACTCAGGAAGTCGTCATTTGCTATGATTACAGGGCTGTAGTAGTCAAACTCAGGCGTTATATCCTTGAAGTAGAATATATTTGTACCCAGTCCGGCAAGCTCGGTCGCTATACCTGCCCATCCGTAGTAAACCCAGATACAGTCTATATCCTGCTGAAGAGCAGCCGCCTCATCTGTTACGTACTCGGGTATCAGATTAACCTTGCTGAAGTCACCGCCGTCAGCCTCGATGACATTCTTAAGCATAGCCTGCTCGATGTCAAGACTCCATGTTGCATAGTTCTTACCCTCCATCTTTGCAGGAGAAGTTATCTCATTCTCAGCAAGCGAGATTATACCAGAAGTGTTGTGCTGAAGTATAGCTGCCACAGCCGTCACGGGAATCTCCTCCTCAGATGCAAATACAGGTACGAGGTAATCCTGGAAATCTATACCGAACTGTCCGTCACCTGACGCAACCATCATTACGGCACCGTCCTCAGAGGGCTGTACGATATTTATCTTGATTCCCTCCTCAGCATAGTAGCCGAGGCTGTCAGCCACATAAAGACCGGTGTGGTTCGTATTCGGTGTCCAGTCCAGCACAAATGTTATCTCTGTCAGCTCACCATCATCTGCCGCTGCAGTAGTCTCACCATCTGTTGAATCGGCTGCATCCTCACTGTCTGCCGAAGCATCAGCTGCATCGTCTGTGCTGTCTGCTGCATCATCAGCACTGTCCGCTGTACTATCCGTCGATGCACTGTCACTCGACGACTCACCACATCCTACACAAAGTCCCAGCATCATAACTGCTGCCATAGCTACACAAATTTTCCTAAACTTAATCATAATCTTTTTCCTCTTCCTGATTTAGTTAACCCCTGTTTACTAAATGCTTTTGCTACGCCTTCTTCACATGTTCCCACGGCATGCACTTCCTCTTCAGCAGCTTCACAAGTCCTATAAGCACCAGACTTATGAAGGAAACCATGAAAATTACCGCAAACATCTTGTCATAGCTAAGAGACTTACGAACTCTGGTCATATATACTCCCAGACCGCTTAGTCCTCCGAGCCACTCCGCTATAACTGCACCAACCACTGCATATGCCACCGCTATCTCGAGTCCGGCGAAGAAGTTACCCATAGCCGCAGGAAACTTCACATGCCAGAATATCTGCCATTTACTCGCATTCATGGACTTCATCAGCATTATCATATCTGCGTCCACCGACTCGAAGCCCTCCAGCAGCCCCACTGCCATCGGGAAGAAGGATACAAGTACAACCAGTACAACCTTCGGTGCTATGCCGTACGAGAACCACAGTATCAGCAGCGGTGCTATCGCTACAGGCGGTATCGTCTGAGTCAGCACAAGCAGAGGATAGAGGCCCCGCCTTACCGGCTTAAATGCATCCATCAGAGCAGCACATAGAAATCCCAGTCCGACACCTATTGAGAGCCCGAGCACCGCCTCAACTGACGTTACTCTCGCATGACTCATCAGAAGCGGGAAATCACTGATCAGTGCCTTTATTACATCCACCGGTGACGGCAGCATATATCTCGGCACGAGGCCGGTCACAGATACTATCTGCCATATTACCAGGAGGGCTATAACTACCGCCACGGGAATGATTACATTTTTAACCCTGTCACTCATACTGCCTTCTTATACTCCACATCGTCATGCTGATGATGCTTTGTCACCTTCTCATCTATTGTCAGCACGTGTCCCTCGGGCTTATAGGTTACCTTGATATAGCTCATAACACTGGGTGCGCCGGCCTTTACAGCGATGTACTGACACTGCTTAACTATCTCCATCAGCTCGTCATAGTCACCCTCAAGCGCCGTCTCGCAGGGTCCGACATAGTATGTCACACCCGTACTGCGTATATAATCTATAACCTCGTCTACTATTCTTACGACCTCCTCATCGGTTGCAACACCGGGAAGTACCTGTATAGCTACATTTGCGTTCATCCTTTTTCCTCCTTGAATCTCCCATCCTCATCTCATAAATCCCAACTTGTAAACTTAGCCACGCTATGCCGGACTATAAACCGGTTACATCCACCGGAAGCCCCGACTCATAGCACACAGCAAAAGCTCCCTCCGCACATAGCGAAGGGAGCTCTCTATTCTTTGTAAAACTCCCTACGCCGGCATTATCCGGATCAGGTAAGGGATTAGCAACGGGACTACGTTGCTTCTCAGCCTGCTTCCGCAAGCACTCCTATCCACAAGTTATGCTGTTTTCAAATTCTTGATATTAACGTCAAATTACTTCTTAACGTTAAATGCCTTCATTCCGGGATATACAGCTGAAGCACCAAGCTCCTCCTCTATACGAAGCAGCTGATTGTACTTAGCAACACGCTCTGAACGTGAAGGAGCACCTGTCTTGATCTGGCAAGTATTAAGTGCAACTGCAAGGTCAGCGATTGTTGTATCAGCTGTCTCACCTGAACGATGTGATGATATAGCTGTGTATCCAGCCTTGTGAGCCATCTTGATAGCCTCAAGTGTCTCAGATACTGAACCGATCTGGTTAAGCTTGATAAGGATAGAGTTAGCAGCGCCCTTCTCGATACCCTTTGAAAGTCTCTCTGTGTTTGTAACGAAGAGGTCATCACCTACGAGCTGTACCTTGTGACCGATCTTCTCAGTCATCTTAGCCCAGCCTTCCCAATCCTCCTCATCGAGACCATCCTCGATAGAGATGATGGGATACTTGTCAACAAGTGACTCCCAGTGAGCGATAAGCTCATCTGATGTAAACTCCTTACCTGACTTAGGCTGCTTGTAGAAGCCGATACCCTTCTCGCTCTTCCACTCTGATGAAGCAGCATCCATAGCAATCATGAAGTCCTTGCCGGGCTCATAGCCTGCAGCCTTGATAGCCTCAAGAATCTTCTCGATAGCCTCCTCGTCGCTTGTAAGCTTGTTAGGTGCGAAACCACCCTCATCACCTACTGCTGTAACATCACCCATCTCCTTGATAAGAGCCTTGAGTGAGTGGAACACCTCAGCACACCATCTGAGTGCTTCCTTAAATGAAGGAGCACCAACGGGCATAATCATGAACTCCTGTGTATCAACAGCGCTGTCTGCATGAGCACCACCGTTGAGGATGTTCATCATAGGTACGGGAAGTGTTGTTCCCTGTACGCCGCCGAGGAATCTGTAAAGAGGTATATCCAGTGAAATGCTTGCTGCACGAGCTGATGCTATAGAAACAGCAAGTATAGCATTTGCACCGAGATTGCTCTTATCCTTTGTTCCGTCAGCCTTGATCATAGCTGCGTCTACTGCGTATGTATCTGATGCGTCTATACCGATAAGTACATCATTGATAGTTGTGTTGATGTTCTCAACTGCCTTCTGAACACCCTTTCCGAGGTATCTGGACTTGTCTCCGTCACGAAGCTCAAGTGCCTCGAACTCACCTGTTGATGCACCACTGGGTGCTGTACCTCTTCCTACTGTTCCGTCTGCAAGATAAACCTCAGCCTCAACTGTGGGATTTCCTCTTGAGTCAAGAATCTCTCTACCTACAACCTTTTCGATCTCTAAGTATTCCATTTTGATCTCCCTTCTAAAAAAGTTTTCTAAATGTTAGGGCAACGCCCAACTATGGTTATTTATATCACAATGCCCTGCCTTTTTCAACAGAACATTGAAAGCAAAATCAGCGCATACATTGAGTCACACGCGGACTACATTTTAACAGTTACAGGTCTCTGCCCGTGAGCATCTTGTATGCCGACAAGTACTTGTCGATGGTCTTATCCACGATTTCCTGAGGCAGTACCCAGTCCTCCGGCTCGTTCTTGTTCTCATCGGACTTCAGCCAGTCACGAGCGAACTGCTTATCAAACGAAGGCTGACCGTGTCCGGGCTCGTACTCATCTGCAGGCCAGAAGCGTGATGAATCAGGTGTAAGCATCTCATCCGCAAGAACTATATTGCCGTTCTCATCGAGGCCGAACTCAAACTTCGTATCGGCGATGATGATACCTCTCGTCAGTGCGTAGTCTGCACACTTCACATAGAGAGCGATGGTGAGGTCTCGCAGCTGCTCAGCGTACGACTCTCCATGTCCGGGAAACTCCCTCTCGAGCACCTCGATACTTCTCTCAAATGATATGTTCTCATCGTGGTCACCGATTTCAGCCTTAGTCGACGGTGTATATATAGGTTCAGGGAGCTTGTCACTCTCGATTAGTCCGTCGGGAAGATGTATGCCGCATACAGTTCCGTCCTTCTTGTAGCTTGCCCATCCGGAGCCTGTTATATATCCGCGTACGATACACTCTATAGGAAGCATGGTAAGCTTCTTACACATCATGCTGTTTCCGGTAAATTCAGGCTTATGAAAGAACTCAGGCATATCCTCAACGTCTGTGGATATCATGTGATTCGGAACTATGTCTGACGTCATATCAAACCAGAACTTAGACATCTGAGTAAGCACCGTACCCTTCTTGTCTATCTTGTTCTTCAGTATGACATCGTAGCAGCTGATTCTGTCGGTTGCGACCATAATCAGGCTGTCACCGTTGTCATAGATTTCACGAACCTTACCTTCCTTAATCGGAGTTAAAACTTCACTCATCTCTAAACCTCCATATATGATATTTTATATTTCAGCAGCGACTCTCCCTCAAATCGATACTGAATTTCCGAAACTTTATTTTAGCAAACGACAACTTACTGTGCAATAGTAACTCACAGTATCAAGACAGTGACATATTAACAAAATCTTAATACTCTGTTTCAATGTATGTCTTGAATTAAATTTGGTTTGTGTTATGATGGCTATATATGAAATGACTCGAAGGAAGGTGGCACAATGACTAATGAAGATGTAATCACTGTCATAAACAAGCTCAAGGAAGTCCGTAACTTTACTGATGAGGACTTCGCCGAAGCGCTTGGTTATAAGATAGATGATTTCAAGCGAATCATGGAGGGTAAGAAAAGGCTGGATACCTTCAGATCCAGAATACTCGCTGATATGGCTAAAACCTACCTGTCAGACCCCGGCGTTCAACCAAAGCTCGGAGATGGCAGTGATTCTACAACTTAATCAAACAAAGCATATGGGTTGTCACATCAAAAATGTGGCAACCCATTTTTTCATAAATCATATCTTAAACTACTCGTACTTAGCCATAATATCCTCATTAGCATGAAGCGCTGCTTCTGTCATGTTCTTACGCTCTGCCACAAGTGCACTTCTGAGCTCCGGATACTTGATAGCCATGATTTCGATAGCAAGCCACGCCGCATTCTTACTGCCGTTTATCGCAACCGTAGCAACCGGTATACCCGAGGGCATCTGAACTATCGACATCAGAGCATCCATGCCGTCTAGCACTGAGCCCGAGAGCGGAACTCCTATAACGGGCAGTACCGTCTGAGCAGCCACAACTCCGGGAAGTGCAGCAGCCATACCTGCGGCCGTTATGATTACATCTGTTCCGTCACTGTTAATCTCATTTATAAACTTACTCAGCTCTGCCGATGCTCTGTGTGCCGACAGACATCTCACACTCACCTGTACGCCCTTACTCTTCAGTATCTCTATCGCAGGCTCAACCTTCGGCAGATCACTCATAGATCCCATAATAACTGCAGTCTTCATACATGTCCTCCTTTACTAAAGAAAGAGGCAGCTACATGACCACCTCTCTCATACATCTCAGATACACTAATTATACTAAACTATCCCGATAAAACAAGCCATTATTGATTTTGATATATTGGAAATGACTGCCTGAAAATGCAGTCGAGCAGAAAAACTTCGTCGCGACATTTACGCACAAAAAAAGCGCGAGACGGGACTCGAACCCGCGACTTCCTCCTTGGCAAGGAGGTGCTCTACCAACTGAGCCACTCGCGCATGTGCAGTGTTTTCTGCAACGGTGTTATACTATCAAAGATCAATATAAATTGCAAGCACTTTTTTTAAATTTTCCAACTTTTTTGACAGAATCCCACGAACACGTTTATTTACAACACTTTTCTTACTCATATCTCACCGAGCCTATACTGTTGCTCTGCATCAATCTATGTCATATGATGAAACAAGAAATAAGGAGCAGGCTCACGCCTACTCCTCATCCTTCACTACATACCTGTAGTAATCGCTCTCAAGTATCGAGATACCGAGCTGCAGTCTGTTAGCAACATCGGTCTTCTTATACTGCACATACTCCTCAGACACAGCCGTACCCGTAAGAGTCTCATACTCTCCCGTCACTGACGAGTACTTAACCTTGTCAGTCACAAAGCTCTTATCCGGAAATATAACCAGTCCATCCTCATCCGACAGTATATCGCGTCCGACCAGCATCCTGGAGTCGTACGGCAAATTCATGAGATTCAGTACCGTCGGCAGCACATCCAGACTATAGCAGGGCTTAGTAACCTTAACCGGCTCATCCATCGACGCCGAGTATATAATCAGTGTATTCTCGTACGCCTCAAATGTATCCTCCAGCTCATATCCCGCCAGTTCGTCCAGCACCTCCATATTATCGTAGGGCACGTGATCAGCAGTCAGCACTATAAGCGTATTGTCCGCTATCCCCTTCTCCTCGAGGTCAGTCTCCAGCTCCTCAAGCATCAGCTCAAGCTCGTACTGACACGCTATGTATGCCTTAGTTGTCTCGGAGTACTCCATATTCTCCACGAGATCCTTATGCTTACGCGCCATATTATTTCCGCTAAAGTTATACTCCAGGTGACCGCTGCATGTCAGATAGTACGTATGGAAAGGCTCACTGTCCGAGTACATATCAAATGTACTCTCAACCATTCCGAGATCCGACTGCGGCCAGCTCATATTTCCCTCGGAATTCTTGGTATACTCCAGTCCTGTACCGACTGCAAGCCAGTTATCATAGCCGATACATGGTCTCGAAAGCTTCCTGCCATAGTAGTAGGCGTAGCCGTTATGTATCGAATAGTTTGTATAGCCCTGACTCTTCAGCTGATTTCCGAGAGTGAAGGGCAGGTAGATATCGTTATCTGCCACATACTGCATGGCGAGGTAGCCGCTGCCCTTGGGATTAAGTCCGGTGAGATTCGCATACTCACCGCCAAGCGTTGAGCCGTACCACAGCGGCGTATAGTAGTTCTCGAACACGAAGCCCTCTGTACTCATCTTATAGAGTGTTGGCGTCAGATTCTTATCTATAAACCTGCCGTCAAAGGCCTCCGCCACTATAAATATCAGATTGTAGCCCTCAAACATTCCCGTGTACTCATTCTGAAATGTCGGATTCGTATTCAGCACATATGTATTTATATTCTGTACAGCGGTAGGTGCAGTTTCATTAACCTCCACAAAGTCTATATCCAGTGTGTTCGGCACATATATCTTAATCGCATCAGTCGCACTTCCGACAGCCGTGGTACTGTTTTCACTAATCTCCGTACTGTCGGTTCCATCAGATCTGCCGGTTCCGGCATCTGCCGATTTACCGCCGTCGGCTACGTCATCCGACGAGTCACCGCCGGCTACGTCATCCGCTGAGTCACTGTTTCCGGCTACAGCATCTGCCGAATCACCACCTGCTGTACTACCCTCTGCCACAATATCAGTAGCCTCACTGCCTGCCGTGCCACTGCTTACAGCCTCCCGTGAATTGCTCTCCTCCGGATTCTCCAGTATCACAAATGCACTGCTGTCCTCACTCTCGCCTGTACCTATCAGGTCACGGATTATGGTTTCCGTAACACCGAGCTTCATGACCGACATATCCGTCGAGGTATATGATACCATGAGGTTATACGGAGAGTTATCACCCTGTCTCTGCATATATATACCGAGATAGCATCCGAACACAAGCACTGCGGCGCTCAGTACAACCGCCATATATGTCACAAGTCTGTGTCTCACCGTGCTCATCGGCCATACACACACAACTATTGCTATCACAAGTGTTACTCCAAGTGCCGTAAGGCCTGCCCACTCATTTCTGCATGCGATGGCTATAGATGTCTTGAAGTCAAACGCCTGACTTGCCACGCCCGATACAGCCGACGGCGAGTAGAATGTTCCGAAAACGCTGTAGTATATAAGCTCTACCGCATACAGCAGCGTCATAGCCATAGTTATAATCACAGCAAGTATTCGTGCAAGTATGCCGGGCAGTATACTCAGCACTATCCCCACACACAAGCCGACAGCCGCCGCTATCGCAAGTTTATTGTAGATATATACCTCCTCGTATCCGTATACACTCACATGAAATATAAGCTCAAACAAAAAAAAGAGTACAGCAAAAACAGCCTCCGGCTGTCTTGCTGCATCTGATAATTTTCTAAAAAAACCCTTCATAGCTGTTACTTAGTTCTGTCTTACCCTGTCTATAAAATCTATCACAGCTTAGCGAAGTATGCTGTGTCTGCTCTTCATGAGCTTACCGCCTGCCACAAGGTTTATAACACCTACAGTTATACCGAATACTATGATAAGTATTCCGAGTGCTATATTTGCGGCACCTGCACCTCTGATTGTCTTATAAAGCTTATCCATATCGATTACCTCTCCTGTCATTTATATATTTACCTGCCTTGTCCGGCATGGTTCTGAGTCACCTATATCCTACGCACCATACTGCTCGTAGTATGCATCTATCCTTGCCTTTATCTCGTCATCTATTATAACCCTGCCCTTGTAGGGCTTGTTATAGAGATGCTCTATAACCTCCTGCATGGTAACTATCGCAGTAGTCTTCAGCCCGAAGTTCTCCTCTATCTCGCAAAGAGCACTCTTCTTCTCGCCTCTCTCCATCCTGTCAACAGACACCACAAGTCCGACTACATCGACATTTCCCTGTGCCTTGATGATAGGAAGTGTCTCTCTGATAGAGGTACCGGCTGTCGTCACATCCTCGATTATTACTACCTTATCACCGTCTGATATCGGACTTCCGAGCAGGATTCCCGTGTCACCGTGATCCTTGACCTCCTTACGGTTTGAGCAATACTTCACATCCTTACCATACATATCGCTTATGGCTATTGTCGCGGCAACCGAGAGCGGTATGCCCTTATAGGCCGGTCCGAACAGTATATCGAAGTCCGTACCAAATGCACCCTCTATCGCACGCGCATAGTACCCGCCCAGCCTCTTCATCTGTGAGCCTGTCCTGTAGAAGCCTGTATTTACAAAAAATGGTGTCTTACGTCCGCTCTTCGTCACGAAGTCTCCGAACCTCAGCACCTCTGAATCTATCATGAACTCTATAAACTGCTTCTTGTAATCCTCCACGGATATACCTCCTGTCCTCGACACTGCACTCCGCAGTTCCGACTATACTAAAAGCCGGAGCTGTATGCCCCGGCTATAAGCTCATACTTACTGCAGCCACATACGACTGCTGCATCATACAACCTTGCCTATCTTACCATAGATGCGAGTATCTTATCAAGAATTTTGTCCGCCGCAGCAGCCTTCGACATAAGCGGCAGCTCCTCCATATCATCCGCAGTAATCATGGTGATGATATTTGTATCCACCTGATATCCCGCCCCCTCGGTTCTGAGGCTGTTGGCACATATCATATCAGCATTCTTTGACTCGAGCTTCCTCTTAGAGTTCTCCAGCAGCTTCTCGGTTTCCATAGAGAATCCGCATATAAACTGCCCCTCTCTCTTTCTCTCACCAAGTGTCTTCAGTATATCCTTTGTCCGTGTGAGGCTTACTGACATACCCTCGCCGTCGCTGCTCTTCTTTATCTTGTTATCCGCAACCGTCTCCGGTGTATAGTCTGCAACAGCCGCCGCCATGACGATTATATCCGACGACTCAGCCTCTGCCACCATAGCTTCGTACATATCAGCCGCACTTACCACGTCAATACGTCTCACACCCATGGGAGTCGCAAGGTTCGTCGGTCCCGACACCAGTGTCACATCAGCACCGCGAAGTGCCGCCGCCCCGGCTACCGCATAGCCCATCTTACCGGACGAATGATTCGTGATATATCTCACCGGATCGAATGCCTCCTGAGTCGGTCCTGCATCCACCAGCACACGCTTACCCGTGAGGTCATGCTCCTTACCTATCTCCATGCAAATGTTATCTATCAGCACCTCTTCCTTCGGCAGCTTACCCTTTGCCTCATAGCCGCACGCCAGGTGACCCGTATCAGCCTCGATTATTCTATATCCGAAGCGTCTAAGCTTAGCTATATTATCCTGAACTATCGGATTCTCCAGCATGTAGCAATTCATGGACGGTGCCACAAGTATAGGACAGCGAGCCGGAAGGATGGTAGTCGTCAGCATATCGTCTGCGATGCCATTTGCCATCTTGCCGATTATATCTGCGGTAGCCGGTGCCACGAGTATCAGGTCAGCACTCGTGCCAAGCGACACATGCGGTACCATGACCGGGTCATCCGGATTCTCATCAAATACATCCGTATAGACCTTGTTCTTAGTCAACACCTGAAGTGTGCCGGCAGGTATAATCTTACAAGCGTTCTCAGTCATCACAACATGTACATCCGCACCCATCTGTGTCAGTGCACTCGCTACATTTGCCATCTTATAGGCAGCGATGCCGCCTGATATAGCAAGCAGTATATTCTTTCCCTCTAACATATTACATGTCCTCCAGCAAAATTCGCTGCATATCTAAAGTACAATCGAGTGGTTTTATATATCGAACAGCTGACCGTGCTTCTCGTATCTTGTAACTCGTGCGATATGGTTCTGCTCATCCACAAATACAACCCTCGGCGGATTCTCCTTTGCCTCCTCCGGTGTCATATCGGCATAGCTCATGATGATGACCTTATCTCCCTCGGATACGCATCTTGCAGCAGCGCCATTCAGGCATATTATACCACTGCCTCTCTCTCCGGCTATGACATAGGTTTCCAGACGATTACCGTTATCCACGTCAGCCACCTGAACCTTCTCATACTCCATCAGTCCGCAGGCATCCATCAGGTCCTCATCCACAGTGATACTTCCCACATAGTTAAGTGCCGCCTGAGTCACAACTGCCCTGTGAATCTTTGATTTAAGATAGGTTACCGTCATTTACTCCACCTCACTCATCATAAAGTTATCTATAAGTCTAACCTTGTTATTTATCTTGACTGCTATGGCACAGAGGATATCACCCTTTATAGTGTCTATCTCCTCCATAGTGTTGTTATCAACCACTTCTACATAGTCTATCTCAGCCATAGGCTCGGTGTTTATGAGCTCAGTCATCTTCTCCTTAACTACGCTTGCATCACGCTCGCCCTTCTCGATCATATCCTTACCGAGATTGATAGCCTTGCTAAGTATCAGTGCTGCACTTCTCTCACCCGCATCCATGTAGGTGTTACGTGAGCTCATGGCAAGTCCGTCCTGCTCTCTCACGATAGGACATCCTACGATTTCAAGCGGCATATTGAGATCCTTAACCATTCTCTTTATAACTGCAAGCTGCTGTGCGTCCTTCTGTCCGAAGTATGCTCTGTCGGGACATACGATGTTGAAGAACTTAGCTACTACAGTGCACACTCCTCTGAAGTGTACCGGTCTCGAGAGTCCGCAGAGATGATTGGTCAGTCCGTTCATGTCTACGTATGATACAAAGCCGTCAGCATACATTTCCGAGGGCTCCGGGTTAAATACGAGGTCTGCTCCCGTCTCCTCACAAAGCTTGGTGTCGCGTGCAAGGTCTCTCGGGTACGCAGCCAGGTCCTCATTCGGTCCGAACTGCATGGGATTTACAAATATAGTAACGACCGTTCTGTCGTTATCCTCAACTGACTTCTGTATCAGCGACTGATGTCCTGCATGCAGGTAGCCCATGGTAGTTACAAGTCCTACCGAAAGGCCTTCCTTTCTCCAGCCTGCTACTGTCTCTCTAACTTCAGCTATAGTCTTAACAACCTTCATGATTTTCCCTCCTTATGTAAACCACTAATCCGTTATATACTCCACTGTCTGCTTCCGACCGTGCATCTGCTCTTGGTCATGCGTCCTCTTTCCGGCCGGTCACAAACAGTATGCTTCTTAGTTTTGATCAGCGATAGCAGCCTCAAATACTGCATCATCTATCTTGTAGCCGTGCTCCTCTGCGGGATATGTGCCGGCCTTAACCTCTCTGTCGTATGCTTCGAAGCCTTCCTTCATGATATCACCGACATTTGCGAAATGCTTTACAAACTTAGGCTTATAATCACTAAACATCTTGAGCATATCTGCATATACAAGCACCTGTCCGTCTGTGCCTGCACCGCCGCCGATACCGATGGTCGGAATCTCGAGCATCTCTGTTATATATGTTGCAAGTCTCGTAGGAACACACTCGAGTGTCAGTGCAAATGCACCTGCCTCCTGTACGAGCTTTGCATCACGGATAAGCTTTCTCGCTGTATCCACGTCACGTCCCTGAGCCTTGTAGCCGCCGAGCGCATTTATGGACTGAGGTGTGAGTCCGAGGTGAGCCATAACGGGAATCGACGCTGTTGTGATTGCCTTAATCTGGGGACAAACCTTCTCGCCGCCCTCAAGCTTAACTGCTCCGGCTCTGCCTTCCTTCATAAGTCTGCCTGCATTCATAACTGCATCATATACAGATGCCTGATATGACATAAAGGGCATATCTATAACTACGAGCGCATTTGTAACGCCTCTTGAAACTGCAGCTCCGTGATGTATCATATCCTCCATTGTAACTGATACCGTGTCCGGATATCCGAGCATTACATTTCCGAGAGAATCGCCTACGAGTATGGCATTGATGCCTGCGCTGTCCACGAGCTTAGCTGTAGAGTAGTCGTATGCCGTAAGCATAGATATCTTCTCGCCTCTCTGCTTCATTTCCTTAAATGTTACAACTGTGTTCTTCATATTAATCATCCTCCTTAAGTAAACTCTCCATATCGGAGTAGCTTCTGTCTTTGTTCTTCTTCTCAGCCACCTTCAGCGTTTCGAGTGCAAGCAGGCGGTAGAGGGTTGTCATACTGTCCGGGTCTTCGGTGTTCCGGAGTTCTCCTGCACGTCTTTCCTCAAGCTTACTCAGCTCTGCGAGGTGCTTCTTCACCGTCACTGTGTCACCGCGCTCCACGGGTCCTGTCAGCTGTGCCACCTCGCCGTGTTCTGCGATACCCTCGGTATTTGCGAGGAAGAGTCCGCTCAGAGCCTTCCGTGCCGCCGCTTCATCGAAGCCTGCCTCCATCATGAGACCGACTGCCGTGCCATAGAGACCGCACACGAAGTTACTTGCATAGACCGCCGCAGCGTGATAGATGACCTTACTGTCGGCACCGATTACGGTGCATCCAAGCCCCCGGCTCGTAAAAATATCCTTAAACACATCAATATACCGCTCGTCACCCTCCAGGGTTATATAAGCCTTGTCGAAGCCATCTATAGCAGTAAATCTATCTGAAAATGCATATATGGGATGTATAGAATAAGAGTAAATATCGGAACTTACAGAATCGGTAATAACCGATGATGACATGGCGCCACTTGTATGGCATATTATCTTGCCGGTCAGATCACAGGTTTCGTCCAGCCACCTCGCAACATCAGCTATCGCCGTGTCACTGACCGTAAGAAATACAGCATCGCTTCTTCTCACTAACTCACACGCATCTTCAAAGTACAAAGTATCGGTAAACTCAGCCGCCTCTTTTGCATGAACAGGGTTTCTGCTGTAGTAGCCCACAACCTCGACATTTCCTAAACCATCGTTTCCGACTCGATCTGCTGTCTTGTCTCCGGTCATACCTTCGTCTACGCTTTCGCAGACTGACCTGCCACTACTCTGACATCCGACAGCACTCAGGAACTTGCCCAGCGTACAGCCAACCCGTCCGGCTCCTATAAATCCAATCCTCATACAACCACCTCCCCTCGGGGAAGCAAATGCAGTAAGCCATGTATATGTAATTCCGGTATAGTCTGATATCCAGTACCATCCGCCGTAAAAGAATATACAGGATTACAAATGATTTGTAAACCTGTATATTGTGAATTTTATGTGTATTGTAATTCTAAACTCAGAGTATAGTAACTCTTGACTGATGTTTCATAACCGAGACTTCCCGCCCGGATACTGTCCTCGATATATACCGGTAGCGTTCTCTACCTCAAGCTGATATAGGTGCTCACGAGATCCTCGATGGCATCATATTCACATGCCTCGACAGCCTCGCCCAGCACGGCTACGAACTCAGTATCCTCACCGACATACTCATAGGAGTCTATCTCCTCGAAGATAGCTCTTATATTTATATCGTCACGTTCCTTATTCGAGGTACGCATCCTGAGCAGCAGCTCTATATCCACGCTGTCACGCTTCTCACGTACGGCATCTATCGCTGCAGAAGCACTCTGCAGTTCTGTGGTCTCTATATCCGCCTCACTGCCTGCCTTCATGTCGCCATCCACCGGGTCATCTGTTTCTGCATTGCTATCTGACACGTCACCGGCTTCTAAGCTGCTATCCACTGCACCCTCTATAGTACCGGCAGCTACACTTCCGCCGGACTCTCCACTCTCAGCTTCTTTGCTCTTCATCTGCTCATCAGCCATCACCTTCTCGATTTCCTCGGCATCCGTCTCCTCGAGGAAGCTTACATACTTCCCGATTTCAGAGATAATCACCGTCAGGCAGTCCAGCATCATGTCGAGATTATCACGGACATAGGACTTATCACCGGTATTGATAGCATTTTCCATGTCGAGTGTTATCTGAGCTGCGTCGATAGCGCCCATATTCTGGCAGCTCGTACGGATGTTATGCACACGGTTCCTGAACTGTCGGAAGTTTTGGTAGTACTTACTTCTCAGCTCCGACACCTCATCCCTGTTCTGATTATAAAATGTTATCAGTATCCTGTTATATACCTTGATGCTGCCGCCTATCTTCTCGAGCGTACCCACTACATCGAGGTAATCCTCCAGCCTCTTCAGTCCCTCGTAGTACTTGGAATCATCTATATACTGAGTTACGTCGTTGGTACGAATCTTCAGCTTCTCGACATCCACACACTTCATCAGGACACCCGCAAGGATAACATTATCGAAGGGCTTAACCACGACCTCCGTGAAGCCGCTCGATATGATATCCTGTCTGTTCTTACCTATGGCATCCTCCGACATAGCAATAATCGGCATGCTCCTGAAACGGTCACCGTCCAGCTCACGTATCTCCCTCAGAGTATCGATACCGTTCATGACCGGCATCGCTATATCCATAAATACTATGTCATAGTCCTTCTCCATGATCATATCTATGGCATCCATACCGCCCATGGCTTTGTCAAACTGTATATCCATACCCTTGAGGACATTTGCGGTAACCTCGATGCTCAGCTCACTGTCGTCAACTATCAGTGCCCGTACATCCGGAGCCCACATCCTGCCCGCCTCGTCACGGGATACACGTTCTATACTGTTCTCACTCATCACAGCACTGTGTGTGCTGCTGTCAGGCAGCTTCTGCTTCAGTGTCACCGTAAAGGTCGAGCCGGAGCCGTAGGTACTGTCAGCCTCTATGCCGCCACGCAGTATCTCAACCAGCTTACGCGCAATAGCGAGATTCACTCCGTTGCCGAAGTCATCCTTCGCCCTGCTCAGCTCATCCTTATAGTATATCTCGAATATATGCTCCAGTCTCTCCTTCGACAGACCGATACCCGTATCCGACACACTGAATATCAGCGTGACTCCATCACCGTTATCATAGCTGTCCACCGACAGCGTGATGGTGCCCTCCTGAGTATACATGTTGGCGTTATCCAGCAGTATCTCCAGCACCTTCTTCAGCTTCTCGAAGTCGCCTATCAGTATATCCGGCAGACTCTCACCCAAATCCACCAGGAACTTGATGGGCTTACTGCCTATCAGATTAATCATCCTGTCAGACAGGTCGCACACCAGGGTTGTAATTGAATACGGCTCAGACACCAGCTTCTCCGCACCGGAGTCAAGTCGTGCCAGCTGTATAGTCTCATCTACCCGGTCTATAACATCGTTACTCTTATCTATAATAGTCTGCAGATTCTCCCTGCTGTATGCATCCTCATCCTTCAGCATATTTCCGGCAGTCGTGATGATAGCGTTCATAGGGAGCTTAATCTCGTTACTCATATTCGCGAGGTAGTCAGTTCTGAGATTCGAGCTCTTAACCGTATCCTCGTGCTTACGCGCCAGCTGATCCAGCTCACGCTTATTTCTCGCAAACTGCTTCAGCAGTCTCCTGATAACTATCGCCAGTGTCAGCAGAAGAGCCAGTATAATCAGCGTGATAGACACTCTGGTACTCTTCATCTCCAGGAAGCCCAGCTCCTTCGTTATCTTAAATGATATCGCCTCGTCACTCTCCACTCCATCTGCATTGACGGCGTCAACCGTAAGTGTGTACTCGCCACCCTCGAGGTTTGTATATACAACCCTCATCACGTCGTTACCTCTCAGCTCCTGTATATCCTCGTCGAAGCCTGTCAGCATATACCGAACCTTGATGCTGTCTCTGTTTGTAAAGCTCAGAACCGAAAATGCTATCTCCACCCTCTTAGTAGTCGAAGGCACCTTCAGCTCACCGCCTATCTGATCGAGATAGTATATCTGTCCATCAACATTTACCTCAGACACCACAAGCTTCGGAGGCTGATCATCTATATACTCGTCATCGGGGTTGTATGTGAGCACTCCGCCCGCAGTGCATAAATATATGGTTCCGTCACCACTGAGATAGCTGTTGGAGTTTGTGGTTAGGGTTTCATCCAGACCATCACCTGCCGTAAGGTATCTGTCACCCAGATACTGATTCGACAGAAGCTCATCCTCCTCCGCAACAAGGAGTCCCTTGGAACCCATCATGTATACAGTAGTATCGTTTATCTGTATGTCGTAGAGATTATTTGAGAAGTCTATACTGCTTATAGCCCTGAATGTTGCATCGTAGTAGGACAGTCCGTTATCAGTCGTTATCCAGAGACCGCCGGTTCCGAACCTGAGACCGGTGATAACATTTGAGCTGAGGCCGTCACTCTCGGTATATCTGGTGACGCCATCGTCTGTTATCCGATAGAGACCGCCGCCATCCGAGCCCGCATAGATGCTGCCATCCTCTGCTTCACATATGCAGAGTATACTGTACTCTATGCCGTCATCGTAGGTGTAGGTTTTCTCAAGAGCTCCGCCATGCGATATGATGGCTATACCGTCATCAGTGCCGACAGCCACGCTCTGTGAGCTCAGCACTGTGATACAGTTAATCAGGTTGCTGGGCAGTCCGAAGGACTTGCTGTAGCTGGACAGATTACCACTCCTGTCATACCTTACAACACCGTACCGACGATACGCCGCAAGCCATATACCGCCGCTTGCATCACACTTTATATCTCTTATGGATACACTCGACACATACTCCGTCAGCTCGTTCTCTACCTTGGTGCCGCTTGCGTCGAGTATGGTGAGACCCGAGTCAGTACCGATATAGGTCATGTCGTCATATCTATAGACTGCATTTGTGTTGCCGAGGGACATGTTATAGAGCTGGCTCAGATTGGTGAACTTACTCCTCTGCAGGAGCAGCAGTCCGAATCTGCCCGAGGCTATCCACATATTTCCCTCATAGTCTATCATCATCGACGAGAGGTACGTACTCACGTCAAGCTTCACTATCTTGGTGAAGCTGTCATCCTCACTGAGATATCCGAAGCCGCCATCGGTACATACGTACATACGACTGCCTCTCGGATAGATATCATTTATACCATAGAAGCCTATGGTTATCTGTGTTACAGAGCTGAGTCCCGAGAGCTTCAGTATCATATTTCCGCCGGAGGTCACGTAGACCTGACCCGACTCTGATGCTGCTATCGACGTGTACTCCTCAGAGCTGTACTCAGACATGTCACCGATGGCAACACGCTTCTCAGCATCTATCTTGAACACGTTGTTACCGGTGTATATACCCCATATCTCATCGCCGACAGCGCAGATATCACGGATGTTATGTCCGGCGAGAGTCTCGTCTCTCTCCAGTGTCAGTTCGTCCTCGTTCACCGTATAGAGACCATACGCAGTGGCCACATATACAGTGCCCAGGCTGTCCTCACATACGCCGTTTATAACCTTGATGCCGCTGTAGTACTCATTTGTGAAGTGATGTACATCAGTCCCCTTGATATAGAAGAGCCCGTAGTTGTCGGTACTCACCCACAGACGTCCCTGTGAGTCCTGGAAGAGACTGTTTATCTGATACACATCCGCCCTGTCTGTATCCCAGAGATTATAGGACTGGAACTCACTGCCGTTAAACCTGTAGAGTCCTCCCGACGTACCTACCCAAACATAGCCTGAGGCTGTCTGATATACGCTGTTTATCTCAGAGCTGTCAAGTCCGAGTCCCGACTCCTGATTGTAGAGTACCTGCCTGTATACTGCAGGTATCTCACCGGCACAGACCTCAGCCGTGTACAGCCTTATAAACGCACTAAATGCACTGACTGCCATAGCAGCCAGTGCAATTAATATAAACAGTTTTCTGATGTTGAAGTTTTTACTCATATACTACCACTCAGATATGTTGTGCGTTTCTTATGTTTCCGTGCTTGTCACTATCTTCCGGTTCCTGTGATTCGCACGTTCTTCACACTTCCGGTGCACTTCGCACTTCTACGCCTCTCTCAGAAATGCCTCGTAGCCCTTCTCTGTCTCGTAGATATCTGCCTTCGAGGTTACCTCCCACGGTGCATGCATGTTAAGTACAGCAACTCCGCAGTCTATAACCTCCATGCCGTAGAGTGAGAGGATGTATGCGATGGTTCCGCCGCCACCCTGATCTACCTTACCAAGCTCGGCTGTCTGATAGCTTACGTCACTTCCCTCGAGTATACCGCGGATTCTGCCGATGTACTCTGCATTTGCATCGTTTGAGCCGCTCTTACCGCGTGAGCCTGTGAACTTGTTAAATACCATACCTCGTCCGAGATACGCTGAGTTCTTCTTCTCGAAGCAGTTAGCGTAGAGGGGATCGAAGCCCGCACTTACGTCTGATGAAAGCATGCTTGAGTTCATGAGACATCTTCTGAGTGCCAATCCGTCGCCAAGGCCTGCAAGTGCCATCAACTCTGCTACTGTATTCTCGAAGAACTTCGACTCCATACCGGTTGCTCCGACTGAGCCTATCTCCTCCTTATCCACGAGAAGTGTACATGATGTCTTCTCAGGATTCTTCACACTGAGCTGTGCTACGAGTGAAGTGTATGCACATACCTTATCATCCTGTCCGTAGGCCAGTATCATAGAGCGGTCAACACCGAGATCTCTCGGGCGTCCTGCAGGAACTATCTCGAGCTCGGCTGACATGAAATCCTCCTCCTCGACACCGTACTTCTCCTTCAGTATACCGAGTACTGTGCTGACTACGGGACCTGCCGGCTTCTCATCGTCATCTGACTTTTTCTTCTTGTCTATCTTCATAGGCTTAGAAGCTATCAGGAGATCCAGTGCCTCACCCTCGATAGCCTTACCTACCTGCTTCGTCATCTGATCCTGTGCCAGATGTATGAGGATATCCGATACACAGAATACCGGGTCACTGTCATCCTCACCGATACATACATCTACTACAGTTCCGTCGGTCTTTACGAATACACCGTGTATAGCAAGCGGAAGTGTTACCCACTGATACTTCTTGATACCACCATAGTAGTGAGTATCGAGATATGCCAAATCATCTGACTCATAGAGGGGATTCTGCTTCACATCAAGTCTCGGTGAGTCGATATGTGCTCCGAGGATATTCATACCCTCCTCGAGACTCTTCTTACCGATGTTGAAGAGCGCTACCGTCTTACCCATGCATACGTTGTATATCTTATCTCCTGCCTTCAACTTCTTGCCTGACTTTATAGCTGACTGAAGTGACTTATAGCCTGCCTTCTCAGCGGCCTCTACTATAAACTTCGTACCCTCTCTCTCAGTCTTACCTCTGAAGAGATAGTCCTTATATCCATCGCAAAGCTTCTCGAGCTTCTCGATATCCTTATCACTGTACTTACTCCATGCGTTCTTACGTTCCATTTCCTTCTGCCTTTCTATCTTATATCTTAAAATTTATATATCGGACGATATGATATACCATCCGCTATTATCGTATATATCTTCTGCAGCCATCGATTGCTTACCTGATTACTATATGCTGCCAAGTATCTCTCCGAGTATCCGAGCCACCTTGTCGCAGTCCTCTCGACTTGCGATAAGCGGCGGCACCATCCTGATAACCGCAGGTCTCACAACCGAGAGAAGGAGATGCCTGTCAGCCGCCTCATGCTTCACATCCGCAGCTATATCACTGTCAAACTCCACTCCGACGATAAGTCCGAGACCTCTTACCTCCTTCACATGAGGAAGTGTACTGAGCTTCTCTCTAAAGTACTCTCCCACGTCACGTGCGTTATGAGCCAGGTCACGCTCTATAATCTCGCTCACCTCAGCATACGCAGCTGCGCAGCATACGGGATTACCTCCAAATGTCGTACCGTGTGCTCCAGGTCCGAAGGTCTGCATCAGCTTCTCCGAGGTGCACATCGCACCTATCGGCATACCGCCTCCCATGGCCTTCGCCATGGTTACTACGTCCGGTCTCACTCCATAGGTCATATATGCCATCAGCTCGCCTGTTCTGCCCCAGCCTGTCTGAACCTCATCAAACACAAACAGCAACCCCTTCTCATCACAGAGTGCACGGAGTCCCCTTATAAACTCGGGTGTGGCTACATTTACACCACCCTCACCCTGGATAGGCTCCACCATGATAGCGATGGTGCTGTCATCCACTGCATCGCGGAAGGACTGCAGATTGTTAAACTCTGCATACTTGATACCGGGGATGAAGGGCTCGTATCCCTTCTGTATAGCACTTCCCGGCTGACCTGTCGCAGCAAGCGTTGCCAGCGTCCTGCCGTGAAATGAACTCTTCGCCGTTATGATACCGTACCTCTGTGGTCCGTAGTTATCTACACCGTACTTACGTACAAGCTTCATGGCAGCCTCATTTGCCTCGGCACCGGAATTCTCGTACTGAAGCTTCTCCATACCGATGCTGTCACAGATAAGCTTCGCAAGCATAGTCTGCGGCACCGTGTAGAAGTAGTTCGATGCGTGTATCAGCTGCTCTGCCTGACTCTTTATAGCTTCAACCACGCGGGGATTGTTATGTCCCGCTGCGCATACAGCTATGCCTCCCAGGAAGTCAAGGTAAGCCTCACCCTTCTCATCGTAGAGATACATGCCCTCGCCTCTCTCGGCTACGAAGTCATATCTTGCAAACTGCTCGTTCAGATACTTCCTCGTGGTGTCCTCGAGCTCAGCGGCTGATATATTAAAATCTGATATCTTCATATCTGGCCATCCTCCTTATGTAATTTATAGCTCGGTTTGCTTTATCAACTATATATCCGCAACTATAACCTATACATTCTACATAATTTGTATCAAAATTACAATGCTAAAAGGTACGACTATGTATACCATGTCAGAAGGTGCAGCCATGTATACTTACTCCTTCGGGGTCTCGGCGACAAGGTCAAGCGGCTCACAGTCTGCTGTATCACCGTACTTCACTGAAGCCACACTGTCCGGCTCCGCATACACCGCATCGCCGTCTCGTATCGGAACTATCTCACGGCTTAGCATCGTCCTTAGAGCCTCAGCCATAGCCGTACGGTACTGAAACTTAAGCATCGGCTTCTCCACCTCACTCTTGTAGCTGTCGTAATCCTGATTCTTCTTTATATTCCCTATTCCCGGTATCTCGTCTGCTCCCCGTCTGTACTGCTCTGCAGCAAACATGACATCACCGGCATTCAGGTGCCACTTCTTCGAGAAGTCCTGAACCGTCTTCTCGATGGTACTCTCACGCAGAGCCGTCAGCGCATGCGCCACACGCTTGTCCTTGTACTTATCCTCATTCTTCACTATATCAATCAGGAGTCGTCTCATCAAATCAGCCAGCTTACTGTTCGTCTTCGCGAGTGTATCCACATACTCCTCCACCTCCTTGTAGAGCTTTTGCTTCGTATCCTCATCCGGCTCATCTACAGCCATCTGTATGAGCGCCGTGATATACTCGTAATCTATAACCTCAGCCTCATATGACCGCAGCTCATAGTACTCGAGCTCCTTATCGTCCACATCATCCACAGGTTTTTCATCTAAGCGAAGTGACTCCAAAACATTCTTATACTGTCCGACATACTTCTCATACATCTCGTCCGTCATACCGTAGTCTATAAGCGACTTATCGGCAAAGTTCGTGAAGGACTTCACTTGTGCATACCAGTAGTCGAACTGTCTGAAGGCTCTTATAAATGCTTTCTTCTCCTTCTTCGACATAGCCGGTATAACATCCGGATTGCCGGTTACTGCCCGAAGCCCCGCTATAGCTCCGATGAAGGCAGTCTCACTGTCCTCCCAGTCCGGTGCAAGTGCCGTCTTCTCACCACCCTTCGAGTACATAAGGACAGCCCTATCCACCTCATTCTTAAATCTGCCGGGCGAGCGAAATGTCATGATGTACCCGTAGGGCTTATTCCTATCAAATATTCTATTCGTTCTCGAGAAGGCCTGTATGATGTCGTGCGCCTTCATGGGTGCTCTGTCTATACAGAGTGTCGAGAGACACGGAGCATTGAAGCCCGTAAGAAGTCTGTCGACTACTATTACCAGATCGAGCTGCTCTGCTCTGGACTGAAATCTCTCTAACTTACGTGCGAGCCTGTCGTTCAGATTTGTGTTGTAGCCGTCTATCTCAGCCAGCGTATACGATGTGCCAAACATCTCGTTATAGTCAGCTATTGACTCAGCCATCTCCTGCTGATTAAGTCCCGACCTCTCATCGTTCTCTGTGACAGAGTAGGTGATAGCAAACTTCGGGAAGTCAGGCAGCACACGCCGTATATCCTCTGATATTTTAAGCGACTTCTCACCTGCCTTGACCTCCTTCAGCAGCTTGTAGTAGCGCTGTGCCGCAGCTATGGACGACGTCGTAAGTATAGCCTCGTAGGTTCTGCCGCTTCCGTTTTGGAAGCCCAGTTTATGAGCAGACTTGTTAAGCAGCTTATCGAGTACAGCCAACATATGCTGCTCGCTGTCATAGAGCCTATCGTCCTCGTTAACCTCATTTCCGTCGGCATCAGTTTCAAGCCCCTTCGGTCCGAGATGCTCGACAGAGAAGCCGAGGACTGCTCCGTCATGGATAGCATTTTGGACAGTGTACTCATGAAGCGGAGGACCGTACAGCTCCTCGGTGGTACGAGGCAGGTCGCCCTGAATGTCGTATGCATTCTCGCCGAAGCGCGGTGTACCGGTAAAGCCGTACCACAGGCTGCTTGTGAAGAATCTCTCTATAGAGCGCTTAGACTCGGGTGAAAGTGTCCTGTGACACTCGTCAACCACGAAGGCCACCCTGAGTTTCTTTATCCTATCGTAGTCGCGGGTATCCTCCTTAAGCCACCTGTTGATGAGCGTCTGAAGCTTCTGTCTCGTGGTGACTATGAGCAGACGTGAGCTGCTAAGCAGCTTCCTCTTTAGCTCGAGGGTGTTGTCGGTATCGTCAACGTCTATGATGTCATTTTCGGCATAGGAGCGAAACTCTCCTGCGGTCTGGTTATCGAGGTCGCGCCTGTCTACAAGGAAGATGGTTTTATCTATCGACGGGATATCAAGCAGCAGGTTACGTGCAGTCTTGTAACTCGTCATGGTCTTGCCGCTTCCCGTAGTGTGCCATACGAAGCCGGACTTCCCCTGCTTCGACGCACGCGCCACACTCTCTATCGCATGTATCTGGTACGGTCTCAGTATGATGAGGTTACGGTTCTCGTTATCCATGATGGTGTACTGTGTCACCAGCTGATGAGCCTCGGGGATGCGCAGCACCTTGTCGGCAAACTCGATGTAGTTCGAGACAACTCTGTTATCCTCGTCGCACCAGCTCGTGAGAAACTTCTCGTTCATATGGTCGGATGCGGCGATATACCTCGTATCAGACGCATTACTAACCACGAACATCTGCACCGCTGAGAAGATGCCGGTGAACTTATCCTCTCTGATATACTTCTTGATCTGATTGAAGGCATCCATGTAGGGATGCTCTCTATTCTTCAGCTCTATATGTACAAGAGGGATACCGTTTATCAGAAGTGATACATCGAAGCGTCTGTCACGCTCACTCACAGAGTCTGTGTCATACTTATCCTTCAAGGCTCTATACTGATTGATAACCTGGTAGACACTGCTTCCGCCGTTGTTATGAGCTCTGTTCAGTACCATAAGCTGCAGCTTATCTGCGCCACGCTGAACGCTCACGTGAGCTATGCCGTTTTCGCCTGCTATCCACTTAGCTGCGGCATAGAAGGACGGGAAGGACAGTTGGTTCTTCACCTGCTCGAACTCGATATCGCTCAGCGGCTCACCACCGAGAACACTGCGGTTGTTGTTCTCCAGAATCCTCCGCAGATTCTCCCAGAGCTTCTCCTCCGTATCCAGATCCGGTCGATACTCCCACTGCGACTCACCGTGAGTCAGCTGCTCTATGAGATTTCTCTCGATACTTGATTCACTTTCTGCCATGTGACAGTCACCTCATTTCCTGTGATTTTTTTATACAAACATGTTTTGAAGTAAAAACTTCTTTAGGTCCTGTAGTTCTTGAAGCTTACGCTGATATAAAGTGATATTCTTGTCTAAATCCCTAAGGATACCAACTATACATTGCTGTTCATTTATCGAAGGTACCATGAACTTTATACTCATGAAATCATCATAATTTATATTTAATAGCCCATCCATCCTTGCTCCGGATGTTATAAGCTTACCTAATTCTTTATCCGGAAGTTTCGTAGAAAACAAATATTCTATGAATCCACTTATGGCAAGTTCGTTTGTCCTAAAACTGTGATAAACCTTTGGCACAAGCGCCTCTTCATAATTCTGAAGTTCAAAAACAGCACCAAATTTTGCGAGTTTTGAATTACCATGGTTGTATGAGAGATCACCCTTTTTTAGAAGGGTATAATTCTTCTGCTCTTTACCCGCTATATTACCTGAAAATCTATCAACCTGATCCATCCATCCGTTCCCTGCAGATATTGTTAATGTCGGAAGGTCCATTCTTCCATCATTTCCTGCTATTCTCTCAGTAACATCGCCCAACTTACACTGTCCCCAAGAGTGAGGATTTTTATCATTATCAAAAGCTTGAAAATCCTCGCGCTGATGTAAAGTAATGGTGGAGTCTATCTCGAGGAAATAGGCTGCAATTTTATCTTGTTCATCTCGTGCTGGAACTGCTAGTGGCATATCAAGAAATGTATCTGCATGTATCCTTTTTGCCTTTCTGCTACCATCTGCTATTATTCCATTGGCAATATAAAACCCCGGTTGAATTGCTCTATAAAACATAAAGTACGGATTTATTTTTACACAATCAAAAGCAGGTATATCAGCCGTAGATTCATAGCCTTCGAGCTCTTCAGGAACAACTCCAAATGCCGAATTTAAGAAATCAAGTTTGCTATAAATAAACTGCCCATGATGACGAATAAAATACTGTGTATTTTCACTACCTTTATCTGCTTTTGCATGAACGCCCTTACCCCATAGTTTCACAGTCAGTTTTCTGGCCTCATCACCTTTATGTCCGATTTCACGGCTTTCTGTCATTACATCTGAACACTTACACTGTTTCCAATCTTCAGTAAAACCGTCAAATCTTATCTCTGGCACTTTTTCTCCTTCGGCAGGAAACATTTTTTTAAGGAAGTATTTTTTGCATTCGGCAAGCTCGTCACACTTACGCTGATATAAAGTGATGGCGGAGTCGAGGGATTGGAAAAAGTTGCCAATTGCTCGCTGTTCTTTGATATTAGGAATCATAATATTCATTTCCGACATCTGTTTCCCAGATACTTCCACAAACGTTGAGCCAGCACCTTTGGTTTCTCCATATCTTTTTAATTCCTCTGTCCTTGAATAAATAAAATATGAATCAAGTGCATCTTTATGTGGAACTATAGATTGGAACCCTTGGTTTGTACACGCCTCTTTATTTAGTATTGCTGTATTTCCGATTCCTGCTCTCGATGTAAATAGAACTGTCCCCACGGGCAGCATTTTTGCCGAACTTTTCTCAAGACCCATTTTGGTTATCTTACGTTTACTTGAATTAATATAAATCTGATTTCCTATTTCTGCGGGTGCATACCAATCAATCTCGCCATCCCAGTATTCAGAATTATTTGTACTTGGTGTTCCTCCACCGACAATATCGGATACGTCTCCCAACTTACACTGTCCCCAATCGTCAGTA
>Ga0065709_1005920_pt1 | contig 55464 bp, 48 predicted proteins | sample Hoacrofraction14_2_FD_59096 | JGI IMG/M metagenome (GOLD analysis project Ga0065709, IMG submission 59096) | Hoatzin crop microbial communities from Cojedes, Venezuela, sample from fiber fraction 14 v1 | ecosystem: Host-associated > Birds > Digestive system > Esophagus > Crop | place: Venezuela...
CGAAAACCAGCGGTTCATGCCGGCCGAAGTGGTTACGGGCCTGGTTTACAAGAAGAAAACGCTCGTGCCGTGCAACATACACATCGGCAACCAGACCCTCTGGTACGTGAAAGACGACACGCTGATGGAGGCCCTGCCTGGCACGGTGAACCGCGTGACGTTCAAGAACGGCGACACCTACATCCCCGTGAGCAGCAATACGTTTGGCAAAATCGTAGTGGAAGACAGCGTAGGCAAGGTAGTGCGCGTGCGGCTCATAGACAAGCAGCGGTTTGAAGAGGAGGGCCGCAGCGCGAGCAACCTCGGCTCGTTCACGCTGGGCGGCGACTTTGGCGAAATAGGGCTCGACCTCATCGGGTCGTACATCGCCAAGCCGGAGGAGGAGCCGCTTCCCACGCTCGACCATTTCTTCTTCGTCTATAAGCTGGAGATTTTCCCCGTGACCGACAAGGAGGTGCTGAAGCGCATCAATCCCGCGCGCAGAAAGGAATACAAGGCCTTCACGCGCAGCGCCGAAATCCTCGTCCACAATGAGCGTTCGGTAAGGAAAATCTGGCAAGAATTCTTCGTGAAATATTAAGAGCCTCTCCCCCGCCCCTCCCCAAAAAGGGAGGGGAGCAGCGCAGATGCATATAGCCGATAGCCTTGCTTCGCGGCAGGGCTGTCGGCTTTCTTATTTGCTTTTTTCGCGCGCTCGCGGCGCGGACTATACCATATTATATATAGGGAGTGTTAAAAGCGGGGAAATTTTTAGTTAAAACCTAAAAAATGTTAAACTTTTGGCGGGGAGATTGTGCCGTTTTCGCGCACAGAAAGTCTTTAAAAGCCTGAAATCAGATAGTTAAGCGGCGATTTGGGGAAGTTTTCGTTCAGGTTTTGAAATCTTAAAAGGTGTAAATGCGGGTTTTGCCAGGTCAGAAAAAATGCCTACCTTTGCACAAAATCGAAAGTAAAAAGGTTCGCAACAGCCGATTTTTGTAATGATTTTCGACTTTTGAATGCCAATTTTTCAGGCATTCGTCCTTTGGTTTGAATGATGTTCCTTGGGGTTGCGAGCGCGGGCATGAATCGTTGGGAAAGAGAAATCGATAAAGGTTTGAATGATGACATTGAAGAAATTTGTGTTTGCCGTTGGCGTATTGTGCGTGTCTATGGGCTCTGCCGTAACGACGCTGCCACCGACCATCGACGAAATTCCGGAGCAGGTGCAGCAGGAGGCCGTGAAGGCTGAGCAGACTGACGCGGCGCTGAGCGGCATGGCCGGCGCGCTGACGCGTGCGGTTCGCCAGGTGAACATGCTCGACTCTGTATATACGCTTCGCGAGGACATCGTGGAAACGGCCAAGCGCTACATCGGCTGCCCCTACAATTTCGGCAGCACGGGTCCGCGGGTGTTCGACTGCTCGGGCTTCACTTCCTACGTTTTTGGGCTGAACAGCCTGTCGCTCACGCGCAACAGCCGCACGCAGTGGCAAGAGGGCGTGAAGGTGGACCGCTATCATGCTCAGCCGGGCGACTTGGTGTTCTTCGGCAAGCATGGCATTCACCACGTGGGCATCGTGGTTGAGCCGCTGGAGGATGGCAATTTCCGCTTCATCCACGCCAGCACGAGCCGCGGCGTGGTCATCGACGAAATCACTTCCGACTATTTCGCTGCGCGCTTTGCCGGCCTGAAGCGCATTGTGAGCGAGACGCCTGAGGAGGAAATCTAAGCAGAATTGCCCAGGCAGCAAGAGAAAGAAATCCGGTTTGTAAGAATAGTTTTTGTGGCGGCCATGCTTTGTTTTTAAGGTTAAGAAGCGTGGTCGTCACCTTTTTTTGCGCTGCCGCCTGTTCTTTTTTTCGGGCGAAGTTGCCTTTTTGGGTGCGTTTGGTGTGCTTTTTACCCATTCGGTTGTTTTTTTGACGGAAGCGAGGGCGTTTTTCGGAAAAAAAGCGCTAAATTTGCATACTCAAAGTATTTTTAAGGTAGGAAGAAGATAGATGGAAGTTCACACCAAAATCCGTATTAAGGACATTGCGGAGATGGCGGGTGTGTCGGTTGGCACTGTTGACCGCGTCATCCATGGCCGCAAGAATATCTCGAAGAAGAGTTTGGAGAAAGTGCAGCGCGTGCTTGAGGAAATCAACTACGTGCCGAATCACTATGCCAGCGCGCTGGCGAGCAACCGCGTGTATGATTTTGCGGCGATTTTGCCGATGCACGAGGTGGACAGCTACTGGGCGCGCGTGGAGAAGGGCCTGCTCGAGGGCCTGCAGCGCTACTCCGACTTCAAGATGAATTTCCGCATTTTCTCTTACGACCCGTTCAACAGCGAGACGTTTGAGACGCAGTTCAACCTGCTGCTCAACTCCAATCCCTACGCCGTCATCATCGGCCCGCTCTTCAACTACAACATCATGAAGAAGTACATCGACCGGCTGGAGCAGTCGGAGACGCCCTACGCGCTCATCGACTCCAACTGGCCGGAGTTCAACCCCGTGACGTTCTACGGGCAGGACTCTGTGAGGAGCGGCGAGTTTGCCGCGCGCATCATCGACATGGCGGCGGGCAATGCCAAGAAAATCGCGCTGTTCAAGATTCTGGGCGAGGGCCGCGTGGCCAGCCGCCAGCAGCTGAACCGCGAGAACGGCTTCCGCAAGTACATGGAGGAGCACAGCCCCAAGACTGAAATCGTGGTGCTCAACCTCTATGCCTACGACAAGGCAGGCATGAAAGACTCGCTGAAGAAGTTTTTCGAGGAGAATCCCGACATCAACTACGGCCTGTCGTTCAACTCGTCAATCAACGTGATTGCCCACTTCCTGCAGGAGGAAATGCCTAAGCACAAGCACGTTACGCTGCTGGGCTACGACGCCATCGACGCCAACGTGGAGTGCGTGAAGAACGGCACGGTGGACTTCCTCATTGCGCAGCACCCCAAGAAGCAGGGCCTGAACTGCCTGCGGACCATGGTGAACGCCACGGTGCTCAACATGAAGCAGCGCGTGGAGCACTACGTCTCGATTGAGTTGCTGACAAAGGAAAACATCGATTTCTACGTGGACTGACCAACGCACGACACGCCAACGACTTAAGGAAGAGACGACCCGACGGGAAGTCTCTTTTTTTTTGCCGCAAAGCAGGCGGCGCGGGAAAAACCTGCAAAAAGTTGGTGGCAAAGTGGTTGGAACGGATAGAATTTCGTATCTTTGCAGTGAATTTGACTACACATATATTATAATATAGGCTATGGACATTGAAAAAAATGAAGAGGTTGTGGCGCGCGAGTCGCTCAACTTTGTGGAAGAAATCGTGAAGAACGACTTGGCCGCGGGCAAAAACGACGGCCGACTGCAAACGCGCTTCCCACCGGAACCCAATGGCTATCTGCACATTGGGCACGCAAAGGCCATCTGCATGGACTTCGGCGTGGCCGAGCGCTTCGGCGGCGTGTGCAACCTGCGCATGGACGACACCAATCCCTCGAAAGAGGACACCGAATACGTGGACGCCATCAAGGAGGACATCCAGTGGCTCGGCTTCCACTGGAACAATATCTACTACGCCAGCGACTACTTCCAGCAGCTGTGGGACTTCGCCGTGCGCCTCATCAAGGAGGGCAAGGCCTACGTCGACGAGCAGAGCCAGGAGGTGATGGCGCAGCAAAAGGGCACGCCGCAGCAGCCGGGTATCGAAAGCCCCTACCGCAACCGCCCCGCCGAGGAGAGCCTCGACCTCTTTGAGCGCATGAACAAAGGCGAATTTGACGAAGGAAGCATGGTGCTCCGCGCCAAAATCGACATGGCAAACCCCAATATGCACTTCCGCGACCCAGTCATCTACCGCATCCTCAAGACGCCCCACCACCGCACTGGCACGAAGTGGAACGTCTATCCCATGTACGACTTCGCCCATGGCCAGAGCGACTACTTCGAAGGCGTCACCCACAGCATCTGCACGCTGGAGTTTGAGGTGCACCGCCCGCTCTACAACTACTTCATCGACGAGCTGAAGGAGGGCAAGGACCTGGAGGACCACCGCCCACGCCAGATTGAGTTCAACCGCCTGAACCTGACCTACACCGTGATGTCGAAGCGCAAACTGCTGGCACTGGTGAAGGAAGGGCTGGTGAACGGCTGGGACGACCCCCGCATGCCAACCGTTTGCGGTCTGCGCCGCCGCGGCTACAGCCCCGAAAGCATCCGCAAGTTCATCAAGATGATTGGCTACACCAAGTATGAGGCCCTGAACGACGTGGCGCTGCTCGAAGCCGCTGCACGCGAGGACCTCAACCAGCGCGCCACACGTGTCAGCGCCGTGCTCGACCCCGTGAAGCTCATCATCACCAACTACCCCGAAGGGCAGGTGGAGGAACTCGAGGCCGTGGACAATCCCGAAGACGAGAACAGCAAGACACACACCGTGAAGTTCAGCCGCGAACTCTGGATTGAGCGCGAGGACTTCATGGAAGACGCGCCGAAGAAATTCTTCCGCCTCAGCCCCGGACGCGAAGTGCGCCTCAAGAACGCCTACATCGTGAAGTGCACCGGCCTGAAGAAGAACGACGCCGGCGAAGTGGAGGAAATCTACTGCGAATACGACCCCATGACCAAGAGCGGCATGCCCGAGGCCAACCGCAAGGTGAAGGCCACGCTCCACTGGCTGAGCACGCAGCACTGCCTGCCCGCCGAGGTGCGCCTCTACGACCGACTCTTCACCGTGGAGAACCCCAGCGCCGACGAGCGCGACTTCCGCGAACTGCTCAACCCGCAGTCGCTCGAAGTGCGCCAGAACTGCTACGTGGAGGAATACCTCAAGGACTTTAAGCCCCTGGACTACTTGCAGTTCCAGCGCATCGGCTACTTCACCATGGACTACGACTCCACGCCCGACCACCTGGTGTTCAACCGCACCGTTGGCCTGCGCGACAACTGGGCAAAGGCGCAGAAAAAGTAACTGCGCCCCACCCCATTTTCCCCTTTTCCCTGAACAAAACTGATGGCAGCACAGGACAAATACTTCGAATCGAACGAGTTTAAGCAACTGCTCAGGCGCTACGAGGAGGCCAAGCAGGACGGCAGCGCGTGCTATCTCGACGCCGACGACTACATGGACATCTCCGACTACTACCTGGGGATGGGCAAGACCAAGAAGGCGCTCGAGGCGGCAGACGACGGGCTGGCCGTGCATGGCGACGACGAAGGACTCGTGGCCGTGCGCATCGGCGTGCTCATCTACCTCCACCGCTTTGAGGAGGCACTGCACGAACTGGCCGACATCGACCCCGAAGACAACCCCGATGCCTACTACCTGCAGGGGCAACTGCAACTGGCAGTGAACGACAATCCGGCCGAGGCCGACAAACTTTTCCACCTGTGGCTCAACCAAATAGAGGAGGAATGGGGATTTGGCCGCACCAGCGAGCAGCAGCGCCTCTTCAGCTACGACGACGAGGAAGAGGAAGTGGACAACGACGAGGTGCAGGAACGGGTGCGCGACGCCTACCTGCACGTCATCACCTCCTACGGCGAGTTCGGCAATCCCGCTTCCCGGCAGGAATACCAGCGCAAATGGGCCAACGCCTACCTGCACCAGTTCAGCACACTCGGCCACTACAGCGCGGACTACGAGCTGGCCGATGTGTGCCGCAACGCCTACCTCGTGGAGGAAGTGGAGAAAATCTACGCCAAACTGCTGGAATACGACCCCTATCTGCCCGACGGATGGAGCACGCTCGCCGCAGCGCAGCAAATCAGCGGGCACTACGAAGACGCCCTCTCCTCCTGCGAATTTGCACTCGCCATCAATCCCAACGACTCCAATGCCTATCTCACGCAGGGCTACGCCTTCGCCAACCTGGGCAATCAGGAGCAAACCAAGGAGTCGCTGCTGAAATACCGCGAACTGACGGGCAACCACAACGCCGACCACATCCTCGCCAATTGCTACATTGAGGAAGGCGAAGACAAGCTGGCCGAGCAATGCCTCGACAACGCCATGCTTTTCCAAGACGAATCGATTGCCGCCGCTGAGGAGCGCGCGTGGAATTACAACGACATCGCCAACGCCTACATCAACATCGTTCGCTCAAAGAAGGCCGAAAAAGCCATCAACAAAGCCCTCGAAATTGACGACAGCCCCATGCAGTTCCACCTCACGCGCGGTTCTATCTACCTCATGCAGCGCAACTTGGAGCGGGCGAAGGAATGTTTCACGGAAGTGGCAAAGCGGGCCACTTGCCCGCAAGAGGCGCTCTACCTCGTGGGCATCCGCTTCATGTCCTACGCCTACTTCGACGAGACATTGGCCTGCCTGGAGGAACTGGAGAAAATGGGCGCCGACGCGGAGACAACCAACATCAACTCCATCTTTGCCCTCATGGCGTACTGCTACCTGCAAAACCCAGATACGGTGGACAAGGCCTGGGAATACCTGAAGAAAGCATGCGACCTGGACCCCAAATCGGCGGCTGGCATGTTTAGCGACCTCCTGCCCAAAAACGCCGCCGTGGAGGACTACTACGACCTCATCCGCCGCAACTGGGCCCGCAAAAACAAACGCTGACACAAAACGAAGGGCGTCCTTTCCGAAAACGATGCCCTTCTTTTTCAAAAACGAAGGTCTTCCTTTCTGAAAACGAAGACTGTCTTTTCAAAAAAACACCCGCACGCCCGCCATTTCCGTTGGCGGCGCTTGCCGAAAAACGAATCGAATGCCATGAAAAAAACCATCCTTTTTTTGCTCGCCATTGCCGCCACAGCCATACAGGCGCAGGCACAGCGCACCGAAATTGCCCTGACCGACTGGGAATTCTCCAAAGCCCATGAAAACGCCGGATTCACCATCATGGACGCCCCCCTGCCGTGGCCAGTGGTGAAAGTGCCGCACGACTGGGCCATCACGGGTCCCTTCGACAAGGAAATAGACAAGCAAACCGTGGCTATTGAGCAGAACGGCGAGAAGGAGGCGACGGAGAAAACGGGCCGCAGCGGCTCGCTGCCGTGGATTGGGCGCGCCTGCTACCGCACCACTTTTGCGCTGCCGAAGGACACGGAGCGCGCGCTGCTCAGTTTCGACGGCGCCATGAGCGAGCCCGAAGTGTTTGTCAACGAGCAAAAAGTGGGCGAATGGAAGTATGGCTACACGCCGTTCATCGTCGATATTTCAAGCGCCATCCACACCGACGGCACGGAAAACACCGTCGTGGTTTGGCTGCAAAACCAGGAGGAGAGCAGCCGCTGGTATCCCGGCGCCGGCCTTTTCCGCCCCGTGCGCCTCATCGCCACGCCCAAAGCCGCGCTGGCGGAATGGGGCATCGACGTGCAAACGCTCAGCATTGACGCCGAAAATGGCACGGCTACGATTCGCATTTCTGCCGAAACTACTGGCACAGAAACGCTTACGCTACCAAAAATCGCACTGAAATCCACCGCTGGCGCAGGTTTTTCCACGGTCATTCCGCTGGAAAATGGCGCCGCAACTGCCGATATTTCCCTCACAGGCGTCACTTTCTGGTCGCCCGAAACGCCGCAGTGCTACCCGCTGGAGGTGAGCCTGCTCGACGGCAGCAAGGAAGTGGACCGCAAGACGGTGAAGTTTGGCGTGCGCACCATTGAAACGTCGGCGGAAAAAGGCTTTGCGCTCAACGGAAAGTCGCGCAAAATCAAGGGCGTTTGCCTGCACCACGACCTCGGCATGCTCGGCGCTGCCATCAACAAGGCGGCCCTTGCGCGCCAGCTGAAACTGCTGAAGGACATGGGCTGCGACGCCATTCGCACCAGCCACAACCACCCGTCGCAGTGGCAGATGGAACTGTGCGACAGCCTGGGCCTGATGGTCATGGCCGAAAGTTTCGACATGTGGCGCTATCCCAAGGTGAAAAACGGCTACGCCCGCTTCTACGACGAGTGGTGGCAACGCGACTTGGAGAACCTTGTGAAGTCGAACCGCCTGCACCCCAGCATCGTGATGTGGAGCATCGGCAACGAAATCCCGGAGCAATGGTCGAAGGATGGCGCTGCCATGGCGAAGGCGATGGTGGATTTCGTGCACAGCATAGACGCCACGCGCCCCGTGACTGCCGGCGCCGACCGCGTGGACGGCGCGGTGGAAAGCGGTTTCTGCAGCGCGCTCGATGTGCCGGGCTTCAACTACCGCACCCAGAAATACATTCCGCTTTTCCCCAAACTCTCGCAGGGATTCCTGCTGGGCAGCGAAACGGCATCGACAGTGAGCAGCCGCGGCGTCTATAAATTCCCAGTGGAGGAGCGCAAAAGCTTCGCCTACAGCGACGGGCAGTGCAGCGGCTACGACGTGGAAGCCTGCTGGTGGAGCAACATTCCGGAGGACGACTGGGTGCTGCAGGACGACCAGCCGTGGGTCATCGGCGAGTTTGTGTGGACGGGGTTCGACTATCTGGGCGAACCGACGCCCTACGACGAGTATTGGCCCAGCCGCAGCAGCTATTTCGGCATCTTCGACCTGGCCGGACTGCCCAAGGACCGCTTCTACCTCTACCGCTCGCGCTGGAATCCTTCGGCAGAAACCATTCACCTGCTGCCCCACTGGACGTGGCCAGGCCGCGAAGGCGAAGTGACGCCAGTCTATTGCTACACCAATTATCCCACGGCCGAACTGTTCGTGAATGGCAAAAGCCAGGGCAAAATCAGCAAGAACGCCGCGAGCCGCATGGACCGCTACCGCCTGCGCTGGAACGATGTGGTGTATGAACCGGGCGAAATCCGCGTCGTGGTTTACGACGAAAACGACACGAAGCGCGGCGAACAGACCGTGCGCACGGCAGGCGAACCGCACCACCTGGTGCTGTCGGCCGACCAGCGCAGCCTGAAGGCCGACGGGCAGGACATGGCGTTCATCACTGTCACCGCGGTGGACAAGGACGGCAACGTCTGCCCCGATGCCGCCAATCGGGTGAACGTCGCTGTGAAGGGCGCGGCCGATTTCAAAGGAATCTGCAACGGCGACGCCACTTCGCTGGAGGTTTTCACCGAACCAACCATGCAACTCTTTCACGGACAGCTCGTTGTGGGCGTCATCGCGAAGGAGAAAGCAGGCGCTGCGACAGTGAAAATTTCGAGCGAAGGTCTGAAATCTGCCACGGTGAAACTTGCCGTCGTGAAATAAAATCTAAGGAGAAAATCTCTTCGGAAAAGGAAAAAATCCTTTCGTGAAAAGGAGAAAGTCCTTTTCGGAAGGGAGAAAAGGCAAAACGGGCTACTTCCCCACCCTCATCCGCCGCCACAGGCAGTGAGGAATGAGGCGCCAAAGCCAAGTAATCAGCCGCCAGCGGCCGTCGATGACGACCACTGCGCGGCGTTTTTTTATGGCCCGAACGATTTTCTTGGCCACGTCGTCGGGCTGCATCATCAGGGGATAGGTGTGGTGGAGGAGCGGCGTATCGACAAAACCGGGGCGAATGTCGGTGATGAAAACCTTGGCGCCGCGCATGCGGGCCTGCTGCTGAAGCGCCTCCAAATAGCAGTTCTGAAAGGCCTTCGTGGCGGAATAGGACGGCGCCATGCCCAGCCCTTTGGTGCCGGCGATGGAGGAAATGCAGGCGATGTGCCCCTTCCCCTCTTGCACCATCCACCGATAGGCCTCGCCCACCATGCGAGTAAAGCCCATGCCGTTGGTCTCCACCGTCTGAAGTTCCACGCTTTCAGCAAGTTCCAAGTTCTGACGGCCCACGCCGGCGGCGTAGAAAAAGAGGTCCATGCCGCCCAAATCAGTAATGAGTTTCTGCAGCCGCTGCGGCGAATCTTCGGCAGTGACATCGATTTCCGCCACCACTTTCGCGCCCAAGTCCGCCATGAGTTCAGTGCGGCGCGCGGCAACGCCTACGGTCCATCCGCCCTGGATGAACCGCTGCGCCACGCATCGCCCAATGCCCGACGAGGCGCCGATGACTATTGCCCGCCCGTTTTCCATGGTTTCTTCGCGCGCGTATATATTAATAAGGTGTGGCGGTCAGGCCTTCAGGTCGTCGAGGTACCACTGATAGAGGCGCTGCACGCCCTCGTCAATCTCGATTTTGTGGTGCCATCCCAGGCGATGCAGCTTGCTCACGTCGGTGAGTTTGCGCAGCGTGCCGTCGGGTTTGGAGCGGTCCCAGCGCAGTTCGCCGCGGAAACCGATGGCGGCCACGATTTTCTCCGCCACCTCGCGGATGCTGAGTTCCTTGCCCGTTCCCACGTTGATGTGGCAATTGCGGATTTCGTTGATGTGGTCGCTGTTGATATTTTCGGCGTAAGTGTCCTTGAAATCCACGTTGAGCAGCACGTGCACGCTGGCATCGGCCATTTCCTCGCTCCAGAGGAACTCGCGCATGGGCTTGCCGGTGCCCCAAAGCGTCACGGCCTCGGGCGCAATGCCGTAGGCAGCCAGCACGCGCAGGATGTCGCTCTCGCTGCTGGTTTCGTCCACTTTCTCGCCCGTCTTCAGGCTCACGGGACGGCGCTTGAGGTCAGCGCGCACATCGTCCCAGCGGCCTTCGTTCAGGCATTTCGCCAAGTGGATTTTGCGAATCATGGCCGGCAGCACGTGCGAGTTCTCGAGGTGGAAATTGTCGTTCGGGCCGTAGAGGTTGGTCGGCATCACAGCGATGTAGTTGGTGCCATACTGCAGGTTGAAGCTCTCGCACATCTTCAGGCCGGCGATTTTCGCAATGGCGTAGGGTTCGTTGGTGTACTCCAGCGGCGACGTGAGCAGGCAGTCCTCCGGCATGGGCTGCGGCGCCTCGCGCGGATAGATGCAGGTGCTGCCGAGGAAGAGCAGTTTCTTCACGCCGTGCTTCCAACTCTCGCCAATGACGTTCTGCTGAATCTGCAGGTTCTGGTAGATGAAGTCGGCGCGGTACTGCAGGTTGGCCATGATGCCGCCCACATGCGCCGCTGCCAGCACCACAGCGTCGGGCTGTTCCTGGTCGAAAAACGCTTTCACGGCGGCTCCGTCGAGCAAATCCAGTTCCTTGTGCGTGCGGCCCACGAGGTTGGTGAACCCGCGCTGCTTCAGGTTGTTCCAAATGGCCGAACCCACCAGTCCGCGGTGCCCTGCCACATATATTTTTGCGGTTTTATCTAACATAATTTTGAGTTACGAATTACGAGTTACGAATTACGAATTTTTCGCTGCGCGAAATGCAAGAATTACGAATTATTAAATGATTCATTCTTCATTTAATCATCGCGAAGCGACATTCGTCATTCCACATTCGTAATTCGTCATTTATTTCACAATTCCTTTCTCCAGGTATTCGGCCAGATTGACGCGGATTTCCTCCGACGCGCGCTCCACGGCCACTTGCTCCATGTCGTGGTCCACCATGAGTTTCACGAGCTGTTCGAAACTCGTTTTCGAGGGATTCCAACCCAGTTTTGCCTTCGCTTTGGTGGGGTCGCCCCAGAGGTTCACCACGTCGGTGGGGCGGTAGAAGTCGGGACTCACCTCCACGAGCACTTTGCCCGTCTTGCGGTCAATGCCCTTCTCGTCCATGCCCTCGCCCTGAAACTCCAGTTCGATGCCGGCATGATGGAAGGCCAGCTGGCAAAACTCGCGCACGCTGTGCTGCACGCCAGTGGCAATGACGAAATCCTCGGGCTGTTCCTGCTGCAGGATGAGCCACATGCACTCCACGTAGTCCTTGGCATAGCCCCAATCGCGCAGCGAGGAGAGGTTGCCGAGGTAGAGCTTGTCCTGCTTTCCCTGCGCAATGCGGGCCGCGGCGAGGGAAATTTTGCGCGTCACGAACGTTTCGCCGCGCCTTTCGCTCTCGTGGTTGAAGAGGATGCCCGAGCAGCAGTACATGCCATACGCCTCACGGTATTCCTTCACAATCCAGAAGCCGTAAAGCTTGGCCACGGCGTAGGGACTGTAGGGGTGGAACGGCGTATTCTCGTTCTGCGGCACCTCCTCCACCTTGCCGTAGAGCTCGCTCGTGCTGGCCTGGTAGATGCGGCAAGTCTTGCCCAGTCCGCAAAGACGCACGGCCTCGAGCACGCGCAGCACGCCCACGGCATCGACATCGGCGGTGTACTCCGGCGAATCGAAACTGACCTGCACGTGGCTCTGCGCGGCAAGGTTGTAGATTTCTGTAGGCCGCACCTTCTGCACCACGCCCACAATGCTCATGGAGTCGTCCATGTCGGCATAGTGCAGATGGAAGTGCGGGCGGCCCTCCAGGTGAGCAATGCGCTCGCGGAAGTCCACCGAACTGCGGCGGATGACGCCGTGCACCTCATAGCCTTTTTCAAGCAGGAACTCAGAAAGGTAGCTGCCGTCCTGACCGGTCACGCCGGTAATCAATGCGATTTTTCCCATGTTCTTCAATTTTTTGGTTTATGCTGCAAAGATACGTTTTTTCTCTGACAAACTGCGCGCCGCGGCCCACTTTTCTTTTGAGCGCGGTCATTTTCAAAAACGACTGCGGTCGTTTTTCAAAACCACTGCGGTCGTTTTGCGAAACCACTGCGGTCGTTTTCGCACTGGAGCAGGGGCGGTTTTGTTAAATCTCGCAAAAAATGTGCATGCGGAGGCGAATTCCTGCGCATTGTTCGGGGATTTTTTGCTAACTTTGCAGCGTGTAATCGTGTGTACGCAGGGATTGCCCCTGATAAAATCATTTTTTCCACCCAAAAGGCGCTGGCATTTGCCGGCAAGAACGTTTAAAAAAGTACATTTAGTCATGAAATTGATTCCAACTTACACTTGGACGAAAGGGCTGCATACCATGAGCCGCGATGGCAAGAAATTCATGGAACAGCCTTGGGCCGCAGGCGTCACGCTGGTGGTGTGTGTCATCATCGCCATGCTGCTGGCCAATTTGCCTTTCACGAAGGACGCTTACTGGAAGGTGCTGCACACGCCGCTGTCGATGAGCATCGGCGATGTGTCGTTCCCCGACCACATGACGGTGGGGCATTTCATCAACGACATTCTCATGGTGGTCTTTTTCTTCACCGTGGGCCTGGAAATCAAGCGCGAAGTGGTTTGCGGCGAGTTGTCGAGCGTGAAGAAGGCGATGCTGCCGGTCATCGGCGCGCTGGGCGGAATGGCTGCCCCGGCCATCATCTTCACGCTGTTCAACCATGGCACTGACGCGGCGAGCGGCTGGGGAATCCCGACCGCGACGGACATTGCGTTTGCCGTGGGCATCATGTCGATTATGGGCGACCGCGTGCCTGTGAGCCTGAAAGTGTTTCTGACGGCGCTGGCTGTGGCCGACGACCTTGGCGCCATCCTCGTTGTGGCGTTCTTCTACGGGCAGGGCGTGAACCTGCTTCTGCTGACCATTGCGCTGGCCATTGTGGCGCTGGTGCTGATGATGAACCGCATGGGCGAGAAGCGCATGGCCTACTATCTGGTGCCGGCCATCGCGGTTTGGTTCCTGTTCTACTACGCGGGCATTGAATCGACGATGTCGGGCGTGGTGATGGCGCTGATGATTCCCATGGAGCCGCGCTACAACAAGGCTTATTTCCGCCGCAAGAACAAGGAATATCTGCGCCGGCTGGAGGAATATGAGGAGGCCGACGGCACTGAGGAAGAGGACTTCCCGAACGGTCCGCAGCGCCACTGCCTGCGCCGCATCAGCCACGTGGCGAGCAACTCGATGGGCATGAGCTACAGGCTGGAGCACGCGCTGTCGCCGTGGGTGAATTTCGGCATCATGCCGCTCTTCGCCATTGCCAACGCGGGCGTGGAAATCCACAGCCTGAGCGAGCTCAACATCTTCCAGGTGGACCCCACCGGCGGAAGCGTGGGCATGGGCATCTTCTTCGGCCTGCTGCTTGGCAAGCCCATTGGCATCACCATCGCGTCGTGGCTGGCCATCAAGCTGGGCGTGGGCGCTATGCCTTCGAACGCCTCTTGGACGAAGTTCGTCTCTGTGGCCTGCCTGGGCGGCATCGGCTTCACGATGAGTATCTTCGTTGACACGCTGTCGTTCACTGGCGTGGAGCACATGGAACTGCTTCGCGACATGGGCAAGGTGGCCGTGCTGATGGGTTCGGTGAGCGCCGGTATCCTGGGCTCGCTGCTCATCCACTTGTTCACCAAGAAGGCGCCAGCGACGAAGGAATGACGAATTTGCAACTGACAAGAGGGGCTTTTCTGTAAGGGAGGCCTCTCTTTTTTATTCCAGGCGTGTTATTTTCCGCGGCGGCGGCATCTCTTTGCAAAGGAAGGGGCGGCGCGTGGGATGGAATGAATTGAACAAGAAACGACTGCTAAAATGGAAGAAGTGAACGAACGGAGCTTGCAGAAATATGAGCGCTACTACTCGGAGCCGAAGCTGCGCGACAAGCTGAAGCGGCTGGCGAAGAAGGCGGGCGCGAAGGTGGTCTATTGCGTGCTGCTGGCCTACTACGGGGCGCAGGACGCGTCGATGTCGTGGAAGGACAAGCTGGCGCTCTACGGGGCGCTGGGCTACTTCATTCTGCCTGCGGATTTCATTCCCGACTGGATTCCGGTGGTGGGTTTCAGCGACGACCTCACGGCGCTGCTGGCTGCGCTGAAGCTGGTTGCGGACCACATCACGCCTGAGGTGAAGCAGCGGGCGCAGGCGCGCACCAACGCTTGGTTTGGCGAAAGCGCGGAGGCTCCGCTGGAAAGTTGAACTATAATATAAATATGGTGCAAAAAAGAAGCGCGGACCACTGAGAAATGGTCCGCGCTTTTCGCGTTATGCTGTTGCTAAAGCATCAATAGGTCTTGAGAATCCAAGCGTCGGGATAGGTGTTGCGCAGTGCGTCGCGGTTGCTCACGGCCGAGATGCGGTCGGCGGAGGAAGCGGCGATGACGCGGTACATGCCGGTCTCGGGGTTCTGTGCCACCTGTGCGGTGTATCCCTTGTTCTTGAGGGTGTTGCAGAGGTTGTTGGCGTTGTCGAGGCTCTTGAACGAACCGCAAACCACGTTGTAGGTGTTGAGCGCGCCATTGCCCACGACGGTGAGGCGCTCCTGGCGGTCGTTGTAGGTGTTTTCAACGGGCGTCACGGTAGTTGTGGCGGCGGAGTTGTCGGTCACCACGGGGGTAACGGTGACGGGCTGGTAGTTGTCCGTCTGAGTCATTTCCTGAGCCTTGGCTTTCTCGTAAGCCTTCTTGTAGTTGCTTTCTTTCGATTTGCATCCTGTGAGGGCGAAAGTGGCAGCAACGGCCATTGCGATGAAAAGTGCTTTTTTCATAAGATGAGTGAATGTTAATTGGATTAATTTGGTACAAATTTACTCATTTCGTGCGGTATTGCCAAAGGTTTAACTCCAAAAAATTGTTAAACTATGCCGATTTATTTGTTTTTATGGTTTGTTTGTTCTATTTTTGCGGTGTGAAAGGGCGATTAGCGCCCATGAAGTTTAACTTTTAAAGAAAGGAATGATTATGAAAAATGGATTTGCAGTAGTGACATCGCTCCTTGGCGGAGCACTCATCGGTACGGCTATTGGCATGCTTTGCGCCCCTGAAGCAGGCGAGCGCCAGCGCAGAAAGCTCCGCGTGATGCTGAAGAAGGCTCAGAAGATGGGCGGCGAGAAATGGGAGCAAGTGGTAGCAGACGTGAAGGAAGCATGCAAGAAACGCGGCGTTGACGTAGAAGACGTGGTGGAAGACATTGCTGCTGACTACGATGTCGAATAACTTTTTCCGACGCCTCTCCAGCTTCTTCTCTGCCGCCAGCAGCGGACAGACGCAGGAACGCGTGCGCTTCGCCGACCAGCCCGACGTGAAGGAAACCATTGACGAGGGCAAGCGGCTGTGGAACCTGTCGCGCAAGTATGCCAAACTGGAGGCGGTGGACAAGCTCACCTACCTGCTCACGGGTCTCATCGTGGGCGGCGTGCTGCTCGTTGTGCTGGCCATTGCGCTGTTCTGCTTCTCCATGCTGTGCGTTTCGCTGCTGAAGGAGCACACTGGCAATGCCGCGCTGAGCTACGGCCTGGTGGGCGGCGCGCTCATCATCGTTGCCCTGCTGTTCTGGCTGCTGCGCCGAACGCTGGTGCAAAAGAAGGTGCTGCGCTCGCTCGTGCGCAAGTTTTTTGAAACCAACACCCTGGAACAGGAGGACTGATTATGGCAACGAACTACCGGAAAATCAACTCCATGGAGGCGCTTGAGCTGGAGCTCTACAAGACGCGCAACGAGATTTCGCAGACGCTCAGCCGCATGGGCAACAAAGGCAGCAACGCGCTCATGAAGCAGCGCCAAACGCTCATGGGCGCCGAACTGCCCGTGGTGCGCTACGCAGGCTGGGCCCTTGCCGCCTACCGCGTCTATGCCCAGGTGAAGTCCGCCTGGGACAGCATGCGAGGCAAAGGAAAGCGCAAGAAACGCTGAACTTTTGGCACAAAAAAACGGGGAATACGCTCATTGCGCATTCCCCGTTTTGTTTTTTATGCCCTGAACGGCTCAGTCGTTTTCGGGACGGAGCTGACGCACCACGGCGCCGGTCTGCCACATTTCGCTGTCGTGCAGCGCCTGAAGTTCCTTCTGCAGGCCTTCGCGGTAGTCAGGCTTGGAGTTGGCGTCGATGGAAATCTGCGCCTCCTGACCCGTTACAACGCTGTTGTAGAGTTTCTCCATGACGGGCTTGATGGCGTCGTGGAACGGGCCCATCCAGTCGAGCGCGCCGCGCTGTGCCGTGGTGGAGCAGTTGGCGTACATCCAGTCCATGCCGTTCTTTGCGAAGAGGGGCATGAGCGACTGCGTGAGTTCTTCCACGGTCTCGTTGAATGCCTCGCTGGGGGTGTGTCCGTGCTCGCGGAGCGTCTCATACTGAGCCAGGAGCAGGCCCTGGATGGCGCCCATGAGCGAACCGCGCTCACCAGTGAGGTCGCTGGTTGCCTCGCGCTTGAAGGTGGTTTCGAAGAGATAGCCCGAGCCAATGCCGATGCCGAATGCAAGTACCTTGTCGAGCGCGTGGCCGCTGGCGTCCTGATAAACGGCGTAGGAGGAGTTCAGGCCGCGGCCTTCGAGGAACATGGTGCGGAGGCTGGTGCCAGAACCCTTGGGGGCCACCATGATGACGTCGATGTCCTTGGGAGGAACCACGCCCGTGCGGTCGTTCCAGTTGATGGCGAAACCGTGGGAGAAGTAGAGGGTCTTGCCCGCGGTGAGGTGGGGCTTGATGGTTGGCCAGAGCTGCATCTGAGCGGCGTCGGACAGCAGCATGCAGACGATGGTGCCCTTTTCAGCAGCCTCTTCGAGGGAGAAGAGCGTTTCGCCCGGCACCCAGCCGTCTTTCACGGCCTTCTCGTAGGTCTTGCCCTGACGCTGGCCCACGATGACGTTGAAACCGTTGTCGCGCAGGTTGCAGGCCTGTCCAGGACCCTGAACGCCGTAGCCCAGCACTGCGATGGTTTCGTTTTTCAGCACTTCGCGCGCTTTCTGGAGAGGGAACTCTTCGCGGGTCATCACTTCTTCGATGACGCCGCCAAAATTCATTTTTGCCATAGTCGTTTTGTTTTAATGGTTTATAAATGTGTTGTTGATGTTCATTGGAATATGAGTTTCGCCCGCACAATGGGTTCGCCTTTCTGCTCGCCTGAGCGGTTCTTGCGGATTTCCACCTCGTAGTTCTCATCGTCGATTTTGCGGCGGAAAAGCGAAAGGGTGTCGCCGAATCGGCTCTCGGCCATGTAGGCAATCTCGAGGCGCCGCAGGTTGTGGGGCGACTGGAAGTGGGCGATGTCGAAGAGGTTGAGGATGTGCTCCACGTAACAGATGCTGTTCACGTGGTTGTTCTGGTCGATGTCGGTGTAGCGCGCCCGAATGTCCTCCACGAAGTCGCTGTCCTGCAGCGGTTTCACGCGTCCTTGCGGCTCAATGGGGCACGGAGTTTCGGGCACGGCGTAGTTCTGCAGGGCATCGCCCTCAATCTGCGCGATGTCGGCAGGCTGGCGCGTGTCGTAGTTGATGAGCGCCCAAATGCTGCGCGCATAGCCGTAGGTCTTGCCCGTCTTGACGTCGCGGATGGCGAAATTGCGGTTGGAGAACAGGCGGTAAATGCTTTCCACCCACGTGCTTACGCACACTTCGTCATAGACTTTTGGCATTTCTTCCATCTCAATGGCGAGGCGACTGAGCACCCATGTGTAGTTCACGCCGCTGGTGTCCAACATGCCGAAGCCGCGGGCATTGGCGTGGTTTTCGGCAGCGTTGAGAAGCGCGGTGCCCAGGCTGGGCCAACTCCAGCGCCGCTGAAAGTCAGTGGCAAAGGGGTCGATGAGTATGTTTGTNGTGTCAATATTTTNCATTTNCGGCAGTGGTTTGAGCGTTTTGCAAATCTTTTTCGCGCTGAGCGAGGTATTCGTCGAGGTGCTCCACGCGGCTCTTGGTGATGGCGATGCGTCCCGAGCGCACNAACTGCAGCACCACGCCGCGCTGGTTGAGTTTCTCGTAGAGGGAAATGATNTCGGCCGTCACGCCTGCCATTTCCACAGCGGCGTAGGTGGTGTTCACCTCAACGATTCGGGCGTTGTGCTCGCGGATGATTCTGCTCACGTTGCGGTCGCGCAGCATCATGGGCGTGGAGATTTTGAGCAGCGACGTCTCGATGAAGAAGATTTCGGAGTCGGTGTAGTAGTTGGCCTGCAGCACCTCGATGCGCTTCTCCATCTGCTTGGTGAGAATCTGTCGCCATGGCCTCGTCGCAATAGCACGTAACGGTGAATTTGTGGACGCCCGGCGTGGACGAAGCGCACACGTTCAGGCTCTCGATGTTCACCTGGCGGCGCGTGAACACGGCGGTGATTTGGCTGAGCATGCCCGGCGTGTTCTCGGAATAAATCAGGAATGTATAGAGTTGTTTCATGGCGTTGGTCATTTGATTTCGAGAATCATCTCATCGACATTGGCACCCGGAGGCGTCATGGGCAGCACGTTGTCTTCCTCCATGACTGCGGCCTGCAGCAGAAACGGCCCGTCGGTGCTGAGCATTTCGCTGATGGCGGCGTCCAGGTCCTTGCGGTCCACCACGGTGCGGGCGCCGATGCCGTAGGCTTTGGCAATGAGTTCGTAGTCGGGATTGACCATCGGGGTGAACGAATAGCGGTGGTTGAAGAACATTTCCTGCCACTGGCGCACGTTGCCCAAGTAGTTGTTGTTCAGCAGAATAATCTTCACGGGAGCGTGCTGTTCCATGATGGTGCCGAGTTCCTGCAGGGTCATTTGCAGGCCACCGTCGCCCACGAAGAGGCAAACGGTGCGGTCGGGCGCTCCAAACGTGGCGCCGACGGCAGCGGGAAGGCCGTAGCCCATGGTGCCGCAACCGCCGCTGGTGATGACGCTGCGGCCTTTGGTGTACTTGAAGTAGCGGCAGCCGAACATCTGGTTCTGCCCCACATCGGTGACCAGCACGGCCTCGTGGTTGGTGGCTTCGCTCACGCGGCGCACCACTTCGCCCATCAGCAACGGTCCGCTGGTGGGGTGAATGGCGGGTTCAATGACCTTTTCGCGCTCTTTCGCGGCGTAAGGCTCAAAGCCTTTCACCCACGCCTCGTGCTGGTTTTCGTGCATCTGCGCCGTAACGGCCGCGAGGGTTTCCTTGCAGTCGCCCAGCACGGCGAGCGTGGTTTTCACGTTCTTGTCTATTTCCGAAGGGTCGATGTCGAAATGAATGACCTTGGCCTGCTTGGCGTAGGTCTGCAGATTGCCCGTCACGCGGTCGTCGAAGCGCATGCCCACGGCGATGAGCAGGTCGCACTGGTTGGTCATGACGTTTGGTCCGAGGTTGCCGTGCATGCCGAGCATGCCCATGTTGAGCGGATGGTCGCTGGGCATGGCGGACAGGCCGAGCAGCGTGCTTGCGGCAGGCAGTTGGGCCTTTTCAATGAAAGCGCGCAGTTCGTCGCGGGCATTGCCGAGCTCCACGCCCTGACCCACGAGCACCAGCGGGCGCTCGCTCTCGTCAATCATTTTCGCGGCAGCGGCAATGGCGGCCTCGCTGGGCGTTGGCGACGGCACGTAGGAGCGGATGTAGTTCACCGTTGCGGGCTCGTAGTCCACCTCGGCGGTCTGGGCGTTTTTGGTGAAGTCGAGCACCACGGGGCCTGGACGCCCGCTCTTGGCGATGTAGAAAGCGCGCGCCACGGCCCATGCCACGTCTTCGGCGCGGCGGATTTGGTAACTCCATTTGGAGATTGGCGACGTAACGCCCACCACATCGACTTCCTGAAAAGCATCGGTTCCGAGCAAAGCGGCGCCCACCTGACCGCAAATCACCACGATGGGGGTGCTGTCAATCATGGCATCGGCAATGCCGGTTACGGTGTTCGTCGCGCCCGGACCGCTCGTCACGATGGCGCAACCCACTTCGCCGCTCACGCGGGCAAAGCCTTCGGCGGCATGCACAGCGCCCTGCTCGTGGCGCACCAGCACGTGGTTGAGGCGGTCGCGGTAGTCGTAGAGCGCGTCATAGACGGGCATGATTGCGCCGCCGGGATAGCCGAAAAGCGTCTTCACGCCTTCGTGAAGCAGCGATTTCATCAGTGCCTCAGCACCGGTTATTCTTTCCATATTCTGTTTCTGGTCTTTGTCGTCTGAAAAAATTTCTCTCTCGCTGGGCAACCATCAGTCAATCACGCGCACGCCGCCCTTGTCGGCCGAACTCACGCTCTGGGCGTAGGCACGCAGGGCCTTGCTCACTGTGCGCTGGCGGCGCAGGGGTTGCTGCGGGCGCGCTGCCAGTTCCTCGTCGGAAAGGCGCACGTTGATGCTGCGGTTGGGAATGTCAATCACGATGATGTCGCCGTCAACAATCTTGCCGATGTTGCCGCCGCTCGCAGCCTCGGGCGAGATGTGGCCGATGCTCAGGCCCGACGTGCCGCCAGAGAAGCGGCCATCGGTGATGAGCGCACATTCCTTGCCCATGTGCATCGACTTGATGTAGCTGGTTGGGTAGAGCATTTCCTGCATGCCGGGGCCGCCCTTCGGACCTTCGTGGGTGATGACCACCACGTCGCCCTTCTGCACTTTTCCGCCCAGGATGCCCTCGCAGGCGTCTTCCTGGCTGTCAAACACTTTGGCGGGGCCTTCGAAATGCCAAATGCTTTCGTCCACGCCAGCGGTCTTCACCACGCAACCGTCCTGAGCGATGTTGCCAAAGAGCACGGCCAGTCCGCCGTCCTTGGTGTAGGCATGCTCCACGCTGCGGATGCAACCCGTGGCGCGGTCGGTGTCGAGGCTTTCCCAGCGGGTGTCCTGCACGCCGAGTTGGTTGCAGAATTTTCCTGCCGGAGCGCACGAATAGATTTGCTTGGCGTCTTCAGAAACGCTGTCGCCCGTGATGCTATACTTGCGAATGGCCTCGCCCAGCGTCAGTCCATCGGCGCGCAGCACGCTTTCATCGAGCAGACCGCCTTTGGCCAGTTCGCCAAGGATGCCGAGAATGCCGCCAGCACGGCCGCACTCCTGCACGCTGTATTTCTGCGTGTTGGGCGCCAGTTTGCACAGGCAGGGCACTTGGCGGCTCAGGCGGTCGATGTCGGCCATCTTGAAGTCCACCCCACCCTCTTGGGCCACGGCCAGCAAGTGGAGAATGGTGTTGGTGCTTCCGCCCATGGCAATGTCGAGCGACATGGCGTTGAGGAACGCCTCGCGGGTGGCAATGCTTCGCGGCAGCACGCGGTCGTCGCCGTCCTCATAGTAGGCCCGCGCGTTTTTCACGATTTGGCGCGCCGCACGCTCCAGCAGGTTCTTGCGCTCCACGTGGGTGGCCAGAATCGTACCGTTGCCCGGCAGCGAAAGACCGATGGCCTCGGTGAGGGAGTTCATGGAGTTGGCGGTGAACATGCCGCTGCAGCAACCGCATCCAGGGCAGGCGCGCTGCTCAATCTCGGCCAGTTCGTCGTCGCTCACGCTGGGGTCTGCGCCCTTCACCATGGCACCAATCAGGTCGAGGTTTTCGCCGCGCCATTTGCCGGCCTCCATCGGGCCGCCGCTCACGAACACGGCAGGTATGTTGAGGCGCATGGCAGCCATGAGCATGCCCGGTGTCACTTTGTCGCAATTGCTGATGCACACCATGGCGTCGGCCTTGTGCGCATTCACCATGTATTCCACGGAATCGGCAATGATGTCGCGGCTGGGCAGCGAATAGAGCATGCCGTCGTGGCCCATGGCGATGCCGTCGTCGATGGCGATGGTGTTGAATTCTGCCGCATAGCAACCCAGGCGCTCAATCTCGGCCTTCACGATTTGGCCTGCCTCGTGCAGGTGGGTGTGGCCCGGAACGAACTGAGTGAAGGAATTGACCACGGCAATGATGGGTTTGCCAAACTGCTCGCGCTTCATGCCGTTGGCCACCCACAGGGCACGCGCGCCGGCCATGCGCCGACCTTCCGTGCAAACTGAACTACGTAACTGATGTTTCATCTCTTTCTTACCTTAAATGCGCTTTCACGCTGCCGCGCCCACTGCGGAGGTTTTCGCCTTCGTTTTTGAAAAGGAAGGGCATCGTTTTTGAAAAAGAAGGGCATCGTTTTCGAAAAAGAAGACCTTCGTTTTGCAAAACGAGCGCCTTCTCCTTATTATATATGGGCGCGCCCGTGAAATATCTTGCAAATTTACACTTTTTCTTCCTACTTTCAAACAATTCACATGAAAAACCGCCGCTTTTGCTTTCAATTCACCCGAATTGACTCCAAAAAGGGCGGTTTGCTTGGCATCGGTGCCGTTTTCGCTCAGCGCTGAAGCAGCCGTTTCATCACAAACTGCACGCGGGTGAGCAGGTCTTTGGCCTTCTTGCGCCACGTCACCTTCGGAATGCCGTTGTAGAATGCGGCCTTGCGCCGAAATTTCTCCTCGTCGTCGATGGTGTATTTGCCCACGAAGTCCTTGTAGAGGTAGTGCAGGCCGCGTTTCTTCTCGTAGGGCAGGTGCCACATCGCCAGGTCGGCGTCGCGCGCCTCCACCGTATTGAAGTGGGGATGGGTCCACATCCGCTTGAAATAGCAGTTGACGTTGCCGTTGCGAATGCCCAGACGCTCGGCCAGCACGCTCAGCAGCAGCGCCTCCTCGTTGAGTTTGGGCTTGCCCTGCTCAAACAGTTTCAGGTTGTATTCCCACAGCGGCACGCGCGCCTCGCACACCCGCTTCGCCTCGTCGCGGCGCAGGGCCACGAAGTCGCCGCCGTAGTAGCGCAGCGGGGTGGACGGTTCTTCGCCGTAGAAGTCTTTGTAGAGCGCCGCCATCTGCCTCAGCGTCAGGCCATTGATGTCTTGCGTGTCACCATGGTCCATGGCGTAGAGGGCGCTGCCTACTGCCCGCGTGTCCTCGAAAAGGTCGTCAATGTTCTTCAGGCAAATCACGTCGGAGTCGCTCACGGCCACCACATCGTCATCGTCCATGCGCTTCTGCATGTAGTCCAGGATGTCGTAGAGGTAAAACTGGTTCATCCACGAACTGTACCAGCCTTCGGGCGGTTTGCAGGTGTAGTCCAGCCGCACGACTTCCACGTCAAGTTTGTCGAACATTTGGTTCAGGAATTTCGGCAAAACGGCCACATTGGTGAAGAACATCAGCCGCAGTTCGGGGTTGAAATGGCGGAACGTGGTGAAAAATGGCACCAAGATTTGCATGTAGATGGAGTGGGTCAAGGGCGAGTCGCCTGTTCCTGCCTGCGGGTAGAAACTGGCGTCTTCAGCGTTTTCCTTGTAAAACCAAGTGGCGAGGTAGTTGTGTTTCATAACGGCCGAAATTCATCTGTGCAAAGTAACTGCTTTTTTGCCGGATTTGCAAGTGTTTGCCCGTTTTTTTCGGCGCCGCCGCAAGGGACGCAGGCAACAGGCACAAAAAAGGTGGAGCGCAACTGGTTGCAGATGCGCCCCACAGGGGAAAATCCAATGCTATGCCGCAGGCAGGTCAGTCCTCAATGAAGCCCACCTCGCGCCAGTCGTTGAGCAGGTGCGTGCAGTCGTTCTTGGCCGTCTGCTCGTCCACTTCGTAGATGTCGATGAGCGCCTTCACCATGTCGTCGAGCGTGAACTGCTTGCCCACCACGGCGTTCCACACGTCGGCGGCGCTCTCGTTCAGGCTGATTACTTTGGTGAAGTTGATGTTTTGCTTGCCATGGGCGATGATGATGTGCTCGCCGCAGATGCTGCGAAGCTCAAATCCGTCTTTTATTTTCATCTTCGTAAGTTTTTGTGTGTTATCTAATTGAGTTATTTTTTCTTCTTCCAGCGGTTGGGCAGTTCGTGCAGCCAGAGCAGGCGGTAGATGGCGAGCAGGTAGCGGCGTGCGGGGCGTGCGGCCACCCACAGCGCGGAGTAGATTTTCCACTTCTTGCTGTCGGTGCTCACTTCCTGGCCTTTCCTCACCCATTTGCTCACCACGCCGTGCAGGTTCTTCAGCTGGCAGGCCTCGGTGCCGCGGGGATTGCCGTCGCCGCGCAGCACAATCCATGCCTCGGGGTCGCTCACCGGCGTCTTGGGCTTGCCGCCGCGGGGCAGTTCGATTTTGTCGATGCGGTGCATCACGTAGTGCCCTGGCGAAATCTCCGCCAGCACCACGTCCTTCACCTTGTAGGCGTCGGCCTTGGAAATGACGGCGATGTCGCGCCCGCTCTCAATGAAGGGGCGCATGCTGCTGCCCTTGGCGCGGATGGACACGGTGTGTCCCTCGGCCACCAGTTCGCACACATGGGGCAGGAACTGGGCGTTGGGCAACTGTATTTCCTTCGAATCTATTTCCATCTTGAATGTCTGTTTCTGCCGGAATCACACGGCGCGGATGGTGCTGTAGGACAGCTGCACAGCGGCTTCGTCGGGCAGGTTCTCCAGGTAGTAGGTGGGCACGGTTTCAATGATTTTCTGCATGGTGGTGCAAACGCCGCCATAGTCGCGCGCGTCCCATTTCATCACGCTACACGAGGGCAGCAGCGAGGCAAACGCCTCGATGACGGTCTGGCGGCGAATCTTGTTGTGGGGCGCCTGCTTCAGTTGCACAAACGCGCCGACGGGCGCCTCCTCCTTGCGATAGCAGGGGGTCTTGCCGCTCCAGGGCGTTCCATAGATGATGGCCTTGCCGTCGATGATGCGCAGCGCGGGATTGTCGTCGTTGAGCAGGTCGCAGCCATCAATGTAGCGCATCCAGTTCGACGTGTGGGTGCTCTTGCCCGTGCCGCTCACGCCCAGGAAGGGATAGCCGTAGCCGTCCTTGCGCACCACGGAAGCGTGCATCAGCACGGTGTCGCGGTCGGCAAAGGCAAAGGCGAAGACCATCATGAGCGTGTTGTTCAGCCCGAAAGCACGGCCGCGCTGGTCGCCATTGAGCGCCACATGGGCCTCGCTGAAGTCCGCCGTGGCCTCTATCAGGGCGCACTGCCGGCCATAGACATCGGAAATCTGAATCTGGTATTTTCCGTCTTCGCTTTGATAAACGCCATGATTGTTGCCGCCGCAGTCAAACTGGCCGATTTCCTCGCCGCGGTGCGCGGGGCGGAAAGTGTCGTCAACATAGAGGCGGAAACCTACTTTCTCGTCGTCAACCGGAACGAGAAACGGTTCGGACGATGGCAGCAGTTCGGGGCCGTTCTTGCCGCCTTCGGCAAAAATCACCTGGTACTGCCAGTGTGCCACTTCATATTGCTTAATCATCTGTTCAGATATTTTGCCCATCGGGTCGTTTTGTAGTAGTCGTAAAAGTTCTCGGCAGCATATTTCTGCTGGGGCCAATAGGCCGAAATGCCGCCATACTGCGCGCTGTCGCAGGTCAGTTGCGCCTGTGCCAGCCCGCTCCACCACGCCTTCGTGGCGTAGGCCGTGCAGACCGCCTGCAGTTGTTTGTCGAACGCAGCGAAGTCGCTTTCGCTCAGCACCTTGCGCATCATTCCGCGCAGGTCATACTGGTCGGGAATGGCCAGTTGCTCGTGCAGCGCGTCGTAGTCATAGTAGTTGAGCACGCCGATCAGGTCGGCCGAATCGAGCGCCGCCTGGTTCGCGCGCATCAAGTTCGCCACGTAGGCGCCAAAGGCATCCATCTGGCTGCAGTCGATGGCCGAAAGCAGCGAACCGTAAATGTCGTCGGCGTAGTATTCGTAGTAGTTCCGCGCCACGGCCGCAGCGCTGAACGGGTCGGCAAACATCGCGCCAACTATCTTCTCGTAGGGCGCTCCCGAAGCGGGAATCTCGGCCGCCGAGCCAATCAGCCACTCAGCGCAGTCCTTCAGTTCGTAGGCCACCTCCATGCTCTGCATGAAGCAGGCGTCGAAGAGGATGAACTTCAGCTTTGGAAAGGCCGACAGCGCGCTCGCCATGTCGCCAATCTCCATCTGCGGACCCCAATCATCGGTCGTGTTCTGCCCGTTGTCTATGCCAAACGAGCGGCGGCGCGGCGCCTGGCTTTCCGTGTAAGTGGACGGCACCCAGCCCGAGGCGTGCGACCACATCACCAAGCCGTATTCGTCGGCGGGATAATTCTTTATGGTGTAGGCCAGAATTTCGGAAAGCGTCTGAGCGTCAGCCGAATTCATGTCCTGCGTGTAGGTCTTCACCGGCGTCAGTTTCATCATCGTCTCCGCGCTCGTCTTGCGGTCAATGTGGTAGATGCGGGGCAGCACGCTGTTGTCCACATACACCACCAAGTGGTCGTTGGCCGACATCTGCTCGTTGGCCTCAAGCATCTCGCGGATGTCATCGTAAACCACCGAGGAGAGCGAGTTTTCGGCCACCATATAGACCAGCACCGTGCGCGCCACGGAGGCATCGTCGCTTCTGCCGCCCCCATCGTGATGGTCGCTCGAACAGGACGTGCCCAGCAGCATCGCCGCCAATGCCGCAACCCAAAGTCCAGCTGACTTAAATCGCCACATTGTCAATCGTGCCTACGCCAGGTTTCTTGAACTCAAACTGCGCCTTATCCACCACGCGCAGCGCCTTCTCCTTGTTCTGCTGCACGCGCTTGCACATCTTCTTCCAGTGCTTCTTCGCCTTCTTCTCCTTCTCGTCGTAGAAAACGCAAGTGGTCTCCGCCGTGTTGCCCAGCGTGCCCTCCAGGTACTCCTGCAACTGCACGCTGAATTCGGCGCGGAACGGCAGGAACTTGGTCTTTTTCTGCAACTTAAGGTAGCGCACAGGCAGCACTTCAGTGATGTAAACCACCGAGTCGTTCAGGTTCGTGCCCACGCCAAACAGGTAAACCACATCCTTCTCCGTGGCCTTCTCCTGCTCGCTCTCAGCCTTGAGCTTGGCGTCCTTCGCCTGCTGCTTCTCCAGCTGGCGGCGCGCCTTCTCCAGCTCTTTCTGAGTGGGCTTGCGCTGTTGCTGCTTCTGGGCCACGCCCGTAGGCGGATTCATGTTTTGAGCACCCGCAAAAGCCGTCACAACCAGCAGGCAAAGCGCGATGAACAATCGTTGAAGGGTCATATTTCGTTTCGTTTTTAGTCTAATGCAATTCAGGGTGCAAAGTTACGACATTTTTTGCCCAAATGCAAGCATTTCAGCGTAAACTCTTTGATTTTAACCACTTTCTTCACCAAATGTAGGTATTCCCGAAACCCTTCCCCCACCCTTTTCCGTCAAATTTCCACCCCCATTCCCCCACCCTTCCTCACCTCCCGAAACGCAAAAAACCGAAACTTTTTGCATCGTAACTCAAAAATTTGTACATTTTTTTGGATTACAACTCAAAAAGTTTTAATTTTGCAACCACAAAACCAACATTTCCATGATTAAGCGACAACTGCAAGACCGCATTGAGCAACTCCTTTTCAGGGGAAAGGCCATTATGCTCATCGGGCCGCGCCAAGTGGGCAAAAGCACACTCATGCAGCAAGTTACCGAAGGCATGAGCCAGAAAAAACTCATGCTCAACTGCGACAGCCCCGACGTGCAAAGCCTGCTCACCGACCCCACGGACGCCAACCTCCGCCGACTCGTGGCCGACAACGCCGTCATCGTCATCGACGAGGCGCAGCAAGTGCCGGGCATCGGACTGACGCTCAAGCGCATCGTGGACCAATTCCGCCAGATGCAGCTGCTCGTCACGGGGTCCTCCGCGTTCGACCTGCAGGACAAGCTCAACGAGCCGCTCACGGGGCGCAAATACGAGATGCACCTCTACCCCCTATCCACCAAAGAAATCCTTGACGACAAAGGACTTGCGCAAACGCGCGACACGCTGGAGCAGCGGCTCATCTTCGGTTCCTACCCCTACATCGTGCAGAACCCCGAAACAGCCGAGAGCGACCTGCAGGAAATCGCCAACAGCTACCTCTACAAGGACCTGCTCAAGCTCGACGACATCCGCCGCCCCGTGCTGCTCGACAAACTGCTCAAGGCGCTCGCGTTCCAAATCGGCAACATCGTGTCATACAACGAGTTGGCGCAACTTATCGGCACCGACAGCCGCACCGTGGAGAAGTACATCGACCTGCTCGAAAAGTGCTACGTCGTCTTCCGCCTCCACGGGCTGAGCCGCAACCCGCGCAACGAACTGAAAAAAGCGAAGAAAATCTATTTCTACGACACGGGCATCCGCAACGCCATCATCCGCCAATTCGCACCGCTCGGCATGCGGCAAGACGAAGGGCCGCTCTGGGAAAACTTCGCCATCGCCGAGCGAATCAAGCAAAACGAATACGGCCAGCGCAACTGCCTGCAATATTTCTGGCGAACCAAGGCGCAGCAAGAGATTGACCTCGTGGAGGAGCGCAACGGCCAACTCACCCCCACGGAGTTCAAATGGAACCCCGCCAAGGCCAACGTGAAACTCCCCAAAGCATTCCAAGACGCCTACCAACCCGACCATTTCAACGTGGTAACGCCCGAAAATTACCTCGACTGGCTCGGACTCTAACCGCAGTTGCCTTGGCGTCAAACCGCCTCTCTCCCCTACTTTCCGCCCATTCTCCCCTGCTTTCCAACCCATCATTCTATAAACAAAAACCGAAACTTTTTGCATCGTAACTCAAAAATTCATGCATTTTTTTGGATTACAACTCAAAAAGTTTCGGTTTTTACCACAAAAATGCCGAACGATTTGCCACAAAAATGCCGATTGCGGCGGCACAAATGGCAGGATGTCAGGCAAAAAAGAGGCGCAGCCTTGCCGCCGCGCATCCTATTATTTATCGTCGTAGTGCCCGTATGCGGTGAGCACGAGCACCACAACTTCCACTTCCTTAATCATATAAACCAGCCGATGCTTCTTGGTGATGGAGCGCGCCCACTGACCAGAACGGTCGCCCGTAAGCTGATGCGGGTGACCCGTGCCTGTCGTGGGATGCTCGGCCAATTCGTGAATCAGCTGCTGAAGCTTTCTCAGCGCCTTTGGCTCGCTTTTGGCAAGTTTCAGCATATCCGCCCTTGCCTGCTGCTCATATTCAATTTTGTAGCGCATCTGCCCGCAACTGCTCAAAGAATTCGTCTATTTCCTCATGGCTGTGAAGCACCACTCCCTCGCCCCGCTCATGCTGGGCCAGCGCCTCATCCACTTTCGCGAAAAACTCCTCCTTGCTCATCAGCGTGGGGTCAGCCTTCTCGCGCTTCATCTGGTTCACAAGGCGCTGCATATACCGCGCCAGGCGCGCCGCCATGCCCTCGTCCTTCCGAATGAAGGCGAAGTTCCGTTCCATCTGCGCATTCATTTGCACTGTCGTCATAACATCAAAACTTTTACTGCCAAAAAACTTTTTCCGCGGCAAAGATACAGAAACTTTCCGAGAAACGGAAACAATCGCGCCGCAAAAAAAGAGGCCGCGCCAGGTGGCACAGCCTCAGTCCTAAAAATGTTCCGAATGTCTTAGCCCAGATAGCCCTTCAGCAGCTTGCTGCGCGAGCTATTGCGAAGGCGGCGGATGGCTTTCTCCTTAATCTGGCGGACACGCTCACGCGTCAGTCCGAACTTGTCGCCAATCTCCTCCAGCGTCTTCTCCTGCTCGCCAATGCCGAAGAACATGCGGATGATGTCCTTCTCGCGGCTGCTGAGCGTATCGAGCGCACGGTCAATTTCCTTCGAAAGGCTCTCGTTCACCAGCGTCTTGTCGGCCATCGGGCTGTCGTCGTTCACAAGCACGTCGAGCAGCGAATTGTCCTCGCCCTCCACAAACGGCGCGTCAACGCTGATGTGGCGGCCCTGCACCTTGAGCGTGTCGGCCACCTTGTCCTCCGGAAGGCCCAGCTGGTCAGCAATCTCGTCAGCACTCGGGCGGCGCTCGTTCTCCTGCTCAAACTTCGACAGCGCCTTGCTGATTTTGTTGAGCGAACCAACCTGGTTCAGCGGCAAGCGCACAATGCGGCTCTGCTCGGCAAGCGCCTGCAAGATGCTCTGGCGAATCCACCACACCGCATAGCTGATGAACTTGAAGCCACGCGTCTCGTCAAATTTCTCGGCCGCCTTAATCAGGCCCAGATTACCCTCATTGATGAGGTCGGGGAGCGAAAGCCCCTGATTCTGATACTGTTTTGCCACAGAAACCACGAAGCGCAGATTGGCCCGCGTCAGCTTGTCGAGTGCGCGGCGGTCACCCTTGCGAATCTTCGCAGCAAGCTCCACCTCTTCCTCAACGGAAATCAGCTCCTCACGACCGATTTCCTGCAAGTACTTGTCCAGACTCGCACTCTCACGGTTCGTGATGCTTTTCGTAATTTTTAATTGTCTCATTCGCTAAAACACATTTTAAGCACGCAAAGTTACAAAAACTTCGCGACATTCTTACTATTTAACAACGTTTTTTTCATCTTTTTATTGCCATGCAGCCCCAAAAACCACATTTCCGGGCCACATTCCGCATATTATATAGCAATTTCTGGACCAAAATTAAGCAGCAGGCCCACTTTTTTTCACTTTTCAGCAAAAAAAATTCACTCCGAGCCCCCATCAGCCCCGGCGCCAACAGGCAAAACACCCTCCGCGCCAGCGCCGTCACCAGTGTCAGGATACAAATCCTCCGGGTCCACAAACACATAATCCACCTCGCCATGCTCCCGCTTCAGCTCCACCGACGGCATGAACACAATCCGCCGGCACGTGATGCCCTCCGGCCGCACATCCTCCCTGCGCGCCCCGCTGCGGCACGAAAACGACGGACGGAACGTGCCAATCACGCCCAGCCTCACCGTGTGCCCAGTGAGCAGAAAATTCTTAAACTCCTTCTCAATCGCATAAAACGCATGCGACAGCGCGCCCCGGTCAATATTGCTATTCTCCGCCGCACGCGCCAGCACCTCCTCCGTGCCGATGCTGCTGTAAGTCACCGGCCGCGCCACATAGCGCAACTCATCCCTGCAGGCCATTCGCCTGCGCCTAACCACTGCCTTGATTTCACTCATAAGTCTTTCGTTTTTAATTCATTAAATAAGAAGTTAAACACACACCTGCGCAGCCCAGACCGCAACCCCTGCGAACAAATTCCGCCACTCATGCGAGCAAAACCCGCCATCCCTGCGAACCCATTCCGCCGTCCGCCGCGCATTTCAATTTGTAACTCGGCTGCAAAGATACAACATTTGCACCCCCCTTGTCAAGTTTTTCCGCAAAAAAATTCGCTCCCCGAGCCAAAAAACTTCCACGCAAAGTTGCAAACCCTTCGCCGCAAACCCAAAAACTCGCGCCGCGGAAACGCTATGGCCGCGGCGCGGAAACATTTCCCCCACCCTGCCGCGCAAAAACGACCGCAGTCGTTTTCCAAAACCACCGCAGTCGTTTCAGAAAACGACCGCACTCGTTTCCGAAAACGGCCGCACCTTTTTCCTCCGCGCCTGAGTGAAAAGTGTAGTTTACGACCCCAAAAAATGATTGAAAAGTGTAGTTTTTGAGGGGTAAAAATGATTGAAAAGTGTCGCTCCGAAGCAGAAACCGCTCTATATGAACCGTTTAGGAAAGCGGTTCAGAACGTGTATTTCATGCCGAGCGTGGGGATGAAGAAGAGGCGGTTGTTGCGGCCCAGGTCGGTGAAGACGAAGTTGTTGGAGATTTCCACCTCGCCGCCCAGGCTGAGGTTGAAGCCAGAAAGGCCGGGGAGCGTGTTGAGATTGTACCACAGCTGCGGCTCGCTCTGCACAATCCAGTTGCCGTTGACCGTGCGGTCGTACCACACGTCGCAGTAGCCGCTGAAATCGCAGGCGCCGTGGGCGAAGCTGATGCCCCACACGGCGGTGAACTGCACGCTGCTGAACGCGCGCTGGTAGGCGTGCTCGCCGCGGAAGAAGTATTTGTAGAGCGCCTGCAGCGAAAAGGTCTTGCGGAAATCGCTGGAGTGCCAGTTGTAGGCGGGGCCGAGGAGCAGGGCCTGCTGATAGCGCGTGTCGCGCAGGAGGTCCTTGCTGGTGCCCACGCCGCCGTTGTATTCCACGTGCGCCGCCAATCCATCATTCTCGCTGAGCGTCAGGAAGTTGAACTCGCGCGAAATCTCCCAGTAGGCGCCCGCCACGCCGTTGGTGTAGTAGTCGAGGTCGATGAAGAAGAACGTGGAGCCGAGCCGGTCGGGCCGGAACATTTCGGCAGTCGTAGTGACCGACGGCCGCTCGCTGAGGTCGTCGGGCCAGAGGGAATGGCCGAGGTCATAGTGCAACTGAATGTTCTGTGCCAGAGCGCCTTGCGCCGCAACGAGTGCGCCAAGCAGTAGCAGTTTCCGCAGTGTTTTCATGATGATGCGTAGAGGTTTTCGTGTTTATGTGGCGGCAAAGTTAGGCATTTTCCGCCATTCGCGCCGCCTGTTTTGCAGAAAAAAGGACTTCTGCCAGTCCTTTTGCCAGCAGAAGTCCTTGGTTGCGGTGCAATTTTCAGCGCTATTTGTACATGTTAGCCAGTGTATTGATTTCCGTTTCGTTCAGCGCGCGGTTGTAGATGCGGATTTCATCGAGCGCGCCATTGAGCGGGTACCAAGCGTTTCCGCCGTAACCGAAGCGCATATTTTGCGTGTTTGTGGTCGTGAAGTCGGGCGTACATTCATGTTCCACTGTTAACTGACCATTCACGTAAATTCTGTAACCCGTTGCATCCATCGACATTGCCGCGTGCACCCACTTGCCAAGATAATCTCCAGGCAAGTTCTTGCGTAACACTAGGTATTCTTCATCATTCCATGATTCAAATAAGGCTTGACACCAGACAAAACAACTATCCGAATTTCCTGTAATATGCATAGTGATTCCATTGCGGTCAGAATATTTGGCAATCAACGTATGGATACCATCGGCAACATAGGAACCATTACCCGTCTCACCGCCCCAATCGTTTACCTTGACCCAAACGGAGAAGGTGCATTCGTCGTCGAACTGGAGGGATTCGGAATTAGGCACCTCGATGTATCCTGGGTTGTAGTATCCGCCAAACAGATAGGCGCCTTCTTCCTTGCCGTCCACGCCCGTGGTCAGCGTCACATTGTCAAGGTCGGAGGCGTTGTTGCCATTGCCGCTCTCGTCATCCGCATTGCCGTTGAAGGGATAGTAAGCCACCAGGCCCGACGTGATGTCATTCGTCTCCTGTCCTATCTCAGGCACATAGGCATAGTTTTCTGAGAATTTGGAAGAGTAGATGATAGAACACTTCTTGCTGGTTGGCAAGAAAACACGCCCTTCTTTTGTTACATAGTAAAATCTCAAATTGTAAATACCTTCCAGTTCGGACTTATCAAGCGTTAGTTTGCAACTAAACGTTCCATCCTCATTCACTTTGAAATTTTTCTTACTGCCAGTTGGGATATCCTGTATCTTGTAGAGTTCAGCCCAAATTTGTGTTTCAGGTTTATTGGAATACCAATTGGGAATTTTACCCTCTATTAAAAACCTAGGGTCACCTTCAAAGAAATCTTGGATGGGATTTAGTTTCTTTATGTGCCAATAAGACCTTCCAGCATCTCCGAACGCTGTAACTGTATAATTCGTATCATACTTCTTGTTGAGAGCCTCCCGCACAGTTTTGCAAGTTGTAAAATTATCGAAGTTCCTAGTGTTTATTCCTGTTCCTGTTGCTGCTGCCCCGCGCTTCTTCAGTATAGCAGTAGGACCTTTTGATTTGGATTCCCAGTAGGTTGGAGGTTCATTGTCCCAAAACAATTCGCATGCTTTATCCAATGTTTTTCCCTCTGACAGCATTCTTTCAAACACCAACAATGCATGCGCCTGGGACATGCGATTTTTATTTGTCCAAGACAAACTCGTAGTATTACTAAGCGCTGACAGGCCTGCCTCACAAGCACCCACATACAAGATGCAACCTTTATCAGTCTTTAGGTTCTCTACATTAATCATCTGCTTGTACTTCGTCTTTTGCCAAAAGCGAACGTGGATATCCTCTGTCTCCGGGCCATCATTCTTGTCTTTCCAATCATCGTACAAAGCAATCCAAGAACCGACTGTATTTTCAACGACACAGCCATCAGACATAACTACGATAGCATTATACTTGGTTGAATTACTTACGACATTTGTAATATTAGCGCGCGTAAATTTCTCGTATTCATAATACTCTACCTGAAATCCATATTTTTCAAATAGTTCTTGCATTTGTTCCATAACCGCATTTTGGCCTTTCCTGCTGCTCATGCCTGTGAAGTAATTGAAAATGGCTATCTTGCTACTCATCTCCGAGTTGCTTGTTGTTGGCACTTCGCTTCTGCCCTTCGCCTCGCTATCCTCTTCTTCTGCAGCTTCTTCTGCAGCTTCTCCCTCATATTCGCAGTAATCTTCTGCTTCCACCATGGGATAAACCGTATAGACATTTTCACCTTTCATCCGCACCACCAAGTCGCCACCATCAGTCAGGTAAGACTCTTCAATATTTGGATTGTCGGTCAACGCCTCAGCGATGCTTTCAGCATTAGCATCGTAATTTGACGAGGCAACCTCCAAGTGCGAATAGATTTCTGCTGTGGAATACTCCTTCCAGACGTCAAATTTAGTGTTTACTTCGTCGTCGTCCTTGCTGCATCCTGCGAGCGACAACATGGCAACAATGCCCATGAGCGCGAAGAGTACGCTCCAATAAGTTTTTGAATTTTTCATTTTTCGTTAATTAAGTATAGTGAATAAATTGTGTCTTTCCTCAACTCCTAAGAAAAAGGTTGTTTTGTTCTTTGCTGTGTAAAGGCTGACAAATAAAAAAGGCGTGGAGTTGTACCGCATTCCTCTTTTCGGGTTCGGGAAAACCTTGTCACAGAATACAGCCAATAGTCCACACCTAGCGGTGCGAACGTCATGACTACGGTTCTTTGTGACTTTATGAATTTCCCGATTCGAAAAGAAAAGAACAGAAGCAAACGCTCTTAATTTATATGTCTTTTGCGCTGAAAAAGATTATTTCATAGGCAAATACGTTTTGTGATGGTGAACCTTCGTTTTGTTTGTTTTGCGCAGGCCGCAGCAGGGAGGCGAGGGCCTCTTTCTGCATGCTCTGCGGGGCAAATTTAGGGAAAAAGCATGAGACGCGCAAACTTTTCTCGCTCTTTTTCTTATCTTTTTTCTTTATGAAGCGCAGGGATTGGGCAACGAAAGCGCCGCCGCAGCAGGTTTTCGGGGCGGAATTTGCCACACCAGTCCCACGCTTTTCCCATTTCATAAAGTGTGTTTTATAAAAATCGGGTGATTTTATAAAGTTCATTTTACAGAATTTGCTTGTTTTTGTAAAGTTTATTTTATAACTTTGCAGGAAGTTTCGGAAATGGGACTTTACACATTATAAATAATATAAAGGATTATGAAGATTCAAGATTACAAATTCGCTGGCAAGAAGGCCATCGTGCGCGTTGACTTCAACGTGCCTCTCGACGAGAACGGTAACATCACTGACGACACCCGCATCCGCGGCGCTCTGCCCACGCTGAAGAAGATTCTGGACGAGGGCGGCGCGCTCATCATCATGTCGCACATGGGCAAGCCGAAAGGCAAGGTGAATCCGAAGATGTCGCTGGGCCAAATCAAGGACGCCGTGGCCAAGGCGCTGGGCGTGCCCGTTCAGTTCGCTCCCGACTGCGCGAAGGCTGCCGAGCAGGCCGCTGCGCTGAAGCCGGGCGAGGTGCTGCTGCTTGAGAACCTTCGCTTCTATCCGGAGGAGGAGGGCAAGCCCGTGGGCATTGAGAAGGATGACCCCGCTTACGAAGATGCCAAGAAGGAGATGAAGGCGCGCCAGAAGGAGTTTGCCAAGACGCTGGCAAGCTATGCTGACTGCTACGTGAACGACGCGTTTGGCACGGCTCACCGCAAGCACGCTTCTACGGCTGTGATTGCTGACTATTTCGACAAGGACAACAAGATGCTGGGCCTGCTCATGGAGAAGGAGGTGACGGCTGTGGACAACATCCTGAAGAACATGGTGCGCCCCTGCACGGCCATCATGGGCGGTTCGAAGGTGTCGACGAAGATTGGCATCATCGAGAACCTCATCACGAAGGTGAAGGTGGACAACCTGATTCTGTGCGGCGGCATGACCTACACGTTCATGAAGGCCATGGGCGGCACGGTGGGCAACTCCATCTGCGAGAACGACAAGCTTGACGTGGCCGAGAACGTGATGAAGGCCGCTAAGGAGAACAACGTGAACCTGCTGCTGGCCGAGGACAGCGTGATTGCTGACGACTTCAAGAATGAGGCCAATCAGAAGGTTTGCCCGTCGATGGAAATTCCCGACGGTTGGGAGGGTCTGGACATTGGCCCGAAGACGCGCGAGAAGTTCCACGACGCCATTGCCAACGCCAAGACCATTCTGTGGAACGGTCCTGCCGGCGTGTTTGAGTTCGACAACTTCGCTGCTGGTTCGAAGGCCATTGCCGACGCTGTGGCTGAGGCAACGGAGAAGGGCGCTTTCTCGCTCATCGGCGGCGGCGACAGCGTGGCCTGCGTGCACAAGTTCGGCCTGGAGGACAAGGTGTCCTACATCAGCACTGGCGGCGGCGCGCTGCTTGAGGCCATCGAAGGCAAGGTGCTGCCGGGCGTGGCTGCCATCGAAGGCTGATTGGCTTGCAATTCGCACTGACAATGACTTGAAAACGGGCAACTTCGCCCCTGCCAACCGCGGGGGCAAGTTGCTCGCTTTGCTTATTTCGCAATCTTTTTTTCATGAAGAAACGACAGATTTTTTGCTTGCTCTGGGCGCTGGCGCTCATGGCGCTCGGCGGTTGCGCGGGCGGCAGTTCAGACACTGAGGCGGAGGAGGCGGCGGACAGCAATGCCATTCGCATCGCCGTGCTGCCCACGGTGGACTGCCTGCCAATTTACGTGGCCGAGGCGGAGGGACTGTTCGACAGCCTGGGCGTGAGCGTGAGCCTGCAGACCTACGGCGCGGCGATGGACGCTGACACGGCGTTCCAGCGCGGACAGGCCGACGCCGTGGCGTGCGATGCCGTGAAACTGACCATTTGGCAAAACCGCGGCGACAGCGTTCAGGCTCTCTTCTGCAGCAATTTGCAACTGTTCCTGATGACGTCGCACCAAGCGCGCATCAAGACGACGGAGAGCATTAAGGACAAAATCGTGGCCATCACGCGCAACAGCGGCGTGGACTTCACAGCCGACCGCATTCTGGCGCACGCTAAACTGAAGAGCGACCAGCTGAATCGCCCGCAAATCAACGACGTGGCGCTGCGGGCCGAGATGCTCTGCCAGCAGCAATACGACGGGGCCATCCTGCCCGAACCGTTTGCCACGCGCTGCGAAAAGCAGGGCGCCACGCGCATCATTGGCAGCAGCCAACTCAGGCAGGCCAATCCGCTGATGGTGCTGGCCGTGAGCGGCAAGGCGAAGGCGGCGCGCAAGGGCGAACTGGAGCGCGTGGAGCAGGCCTGCCAAATGGCCGCCGAGCGCATCAACAGCACGCCGATGGCCGAGCGGGCACGCTTTTTGCAGATGCTGCCATTGGAGCGCAGCGACGCCGACCAGGCCGTGCGCATCCCCAACTTTGAACTCTCGCCCAGCGTGCCCGACAGCCTTACAAGCGCCGTCAGTGCCTGGGCCAAAAGCAGAAAACTTCTGAAGAAATGACTCAAACGCTCACTTTCCGCACAAACAATCTCCTCGATGCGCTGCAGCGGGTGGAGACGCTCGTGAAGCAGGCCGGCAACTACCAGCTGAGCGAACAGCTGGAGCAGGCCAAGCAGACCTACACCGCCATGCTGCAGTTCTTCCTGCGAGGCATGAACGACCCGCAGGCCGACCGCTTGCGCAGCGAACTGCTGGTGAAGGCCTACGAGATTGGCGACCGTGCCAACCGACTCATCCGCCTGCAAAGCGAGAAGAAGGACCACTACGCCGTGGTTTGCAGCACACTGCAGCGGCTTTCGGCACAGGATTTCCACGAGAAACTGGCGCAACTGGGCCGCGACATCGACCACTACCGCCACAGCGAGGACGAGCGCGAAAGCATTGCGGCCTACCAGCTCGACAAGCTGGGCGAGCAGCACGAGCAACTGCGCGGCCAACTCTTTGAGCAGACGTGGACGAGCGACCTCTGGACCGCGGCGGAAAGTGAGGAAATGCGCGCCATCATGGCCGACAACGATGTGGAAACCAACGACAAAGCGCTGCTGGTGAGCGCCGTCTATCTTTCTGTGCTTGAGACGTTTGACCGCCGCAAACTCCTTTTCCTTTTCGACCAAACCGACGACGACCCGCACATCGCCCAGCGCGCCGTGGTGTCCGTCGCCATTTTGCTGCGCCACTACGACGCCCGCCTCAGCGCCTTTCCCGACATTGCCGCCCGAATGAGCCTGGCGAGCGAGGACCAGCACTTCTGCGACAGCCTCTACCGCGCCCTGCTCCGCCTGCAATACAGCAAACTCACTGACACCGTGACGGCGAAAATGCGCAACGACATCATCCCCAGCATCCTCGAAAGCGGCAAGTTCCGCAAGACGAAATTCGGCATTAAGGAGATTGACGACTTCATGACGCAAAACGGCGAGAACCCAGAGTGGCACCACACCGACGCCGACGACAAGGCCGCGGCGAAAATCAACGAGATGACGGAACTGCAAATGGAGGGCGCAGACGTCTATATGAGCACGTTTGCGCAAATGAAATACAACGATTTCTTCCGCAAAATCAGCAACTGGTTCGCACCGTTCGACCCGCAAAGCCCCGTCGTCAGGCAACTCACGGCGCAAATGAGCGACGAAACGGGCCGCATCCTCGCCACCCTTGCCCGCATCTCGCCCTTCTGCGACAGCGACAAATACTCGTTCATCCTCATGCTGCAGCGCATCGGCGCCATGGGCCAGAGCGCGCTCAGCGACAACATCACCAGCGGCCTGTCGAACGAAGAACTCACGGAAATGCTCAGCCGCCCCGACGGCGACGTCTCTTCCGAAGCCGACATCTGCCGATTCTACGTCTTCGACCTCTACCGTTTCCACAAACTCTACTCCTTCAGCGCGCAAATCACCAACCCCTTCGACGCCAATTTGCCCGCATTCTCGCCCCTGCTCACCAAGGCCTTTGCGCCGCTGCTCTCTTCGGAAAACACTGACAATCTGAAGAATGCGGCCGAATTCTTCATGCGCAAAGGGTTCTATCAGGAAGCCACCGACCTCATTGCCCAGCTGCAGCCGCAGGAACGCGAAGAGGACGCCAGCCTGTGGCAGCAATGGGGGTTCTGCCAGCAGAAAATGGGGCAGCTCGAACAGGCATTCGAGACGTTCACAACCGCCTATCGCCTCAACCCAAACTCGCCCTGGACGCTGCGCCACCTGGCCAGCACCGCCTTTGCCCTGCAGCACTACGACGAGGCCGAGGCGTTCTACGACATCCTCCTGGCCGACGACGGCGACAACCTGAAGTTCATTGCGCGGAAAACCGAGTGCCTCATCCAGTCGGAGCGCTACGACGAGGCCGTGAAACTGCTCTACAAAACCACATTCCTCGACGAGCAAGCCGTCAAACCGCGCCTCGTGCTGGCCAATTGCCTCATGCTCACCAAGCAAAACGAGAAGGCCATCGAACTCTGCCGCCAAGTGCTGAGCGAGGAGCCCGACAACGCCGACGCGCAGTTCCAGCTCGCCGCAGCGCTTTTGGCCGACGGTCAGAACGAGCAGGCCTACCCATTCTTCCGCCAGGCCTACCTCACAGCGCAGGAAAAAGGCGCCGAGGAAGTGAAACTGCTGCGCAAAAAGTTCATCGCGCTCGCCAAAACACTGAAGAAAGTCGGCGTCAGCGTCACCGCCACGGAGCAGATGTTCGACGCCATCCGCCTCGACGCAAAACCCTGACCCCCACCCTTTTGCAACAATTCTCAGACTAACATTCCTATGGAAAACGCCATCCTGCCACTGCAGCACCTGCGCCAACTCCTGCAAATGGAGCACGACGCGGAGAAGGAGGAATACCGCACGCAAACGGAGCGCATGAGCATTGCGCGAAAAGTGCGCCGCGGCATCTGCTGGTGGCCGCTCACCGTGGGCCGAACCTACTACAATTCCCTCAACCAACTGGTGATTGAGGTGTTTCGCGATGCCAGCGACGACGACGACATCGACCACAATTTCGAGTACGGACGCCCCATCATCTTCTTCCAAAACGCCGAAAACGGCACGCAACTGCTGCCCATCACGGGCCAAGTGTCCTACGTTGACGGCAACCGCATGGTGGCCTCCATCCCCTCATCGCAGGCGGCCATCACGCTGCAAAACACGCCGCAACTGGGCGTGCAGCTCTATTTCGACGAAACGTCCTACCGCACCATGTTTCATGCGCTCGACGAGGCCCTCAAGGACCGCGACGGGCGCATGGCGTATTTGCGCGAAGTCTTTGCCGGACAGCGCGCGCCGCAATATTTCAGCTTCAGCCCCATGCGCTTCCCATGGCTCAATGCCACGCAGGAAAAGGCGGTGAACGAGGTGCTGCGCGCCAAAGACGTCGCCATCGTCCACGGACCGCCAGGAACGGGAAAGACCACCACGCTCGTCGAGGCCATACACGAAACGCTGCGCCGCGAGACGCAGGTGCTGGTCTGCGCCCAAAGCAACATGGCGGTGGACTGGATTTCGGAGAAACTCACCGACTACGGCATACCCGTTTTGCGCATCGGAAACCCCACGCGAGTGAACGATAAAATGCTGGCATTCACCTACGAACGGCAGTTTGAGAACCATCCCGACTACCCGCAACTGTGGGCCCTGCGCAACGCCATCCGCCAAGTGCGCGAGCAGAAAGGCAAAAGCGGCAGCACGCATCAGAAGTTGGCACGCCTACGCGAGCGCGCCACCGAACTCGAAATGCGCATCAGCGCAAGCCTCTTCGACCAGGCCCGCGTGGTGGCATGCACGCTCATCGGAAGCGCCAGCCGCCTTCTGGTGGGCAAGAAATTCCCAACCGTCTTCATCGACGAGGCCGCACAGGCGCTCGAACCCGCCTGCTGGGTGGCCCTGCGCCGCGCCCACCGCATCGTCCTCGCCGGCGACCACCAGCAACTGCCCCCCACCGTCAAGTGCTACGAGGCGCAGAAATCCGGCCTCGGCATCACGCTCATGGAGCGCATCGTCCGCAATGTGCCGCAGGCCGTGACCCTGCTCCAGGTGCAATACCGCATGAACGAGCACATCATGCGCTTCAGCTCCGACTGGTTCTACGCAGGGCAAGTGAAGAGCGACGCCAGCGTGCAGCACCGCTCCATCCTCGACCTCGACACGCCCGTGGAGTGGATTGACACCGCCCTGCAGCCCGACGAGGACGCCTTCAGCGAGGCATTCGTGGGCGAAAACCATGGGCGCATCAACAAAGCCGAGGCGCAACTCAGCCTCACCACCCTCGAAAACTACGTGAAAAAGATTGGCCTGCAGCGATTCCGCGACGAGCGGCTCGACATCGGCGTCATCAGCCCCTACCGCGTTCAGGCACAGTATCTGCGCCACCTCATCAAGCAAAGCGAGACGCTGCGCCCGCTTCGCAAAAGTATTGCCGTGAACACGGTCGATGGGTTTCAGGGACAAGAGCGCGACATCATCCTCATCTCGCTCGTGCGCAGCAACGCCAACGGCCAAATCGGTTTCCTCAGCGACCTGCGCCGCATGAACGTCGCCATGACCCGCGCCCGAATGAAACTGCTCGTCATCGGCAATGCCGAAACCCTTTCCCACCACACATTCTACAAAAAACTGAAGGAATATGTGGATGGATTGAAGAACAATCCTTCTGATTTTCAAGAACAAAGAAGTTAAAGAAGTTAACACTCACTGCGTTCGTTGGAAGTTAAAGCCAATACCTTTCCTGAGCGGCAAACGCTCAAATCGGCTCTAACTTCTAAGCGGCGCAGCCGCTGTTAACTTCTTTAACTTCTTTTTCTTCTCTAAAATTCTTTCCTGCGAAAATCACATAAACTTCGCCAGCCTTGCGAGATATTTTCCAATGATGTCAAACTCGATGTTGACACGCGTTCCAACCGCAATGCTGTGAAAATTAGTGTTTTCCCAAGTGTAAGGAATGATATTGACCTCGAACGAATCGTCCGTGGGATTGCAAACCGTGAGGCTCACGCCATTCACTGTCACCGACCCTTTGTCCACGCAAATGTAGCCGCGACGCGCCATTTCGGGGTCGAACGCGTAGCGGAAAGTGTAGGTGTACGAGCCCTGCTGGTCCACCACCTGCGTGCATTCGGCCGTGCCGTCCACGTGTCCCTGCACGATGTGCCCGTCCAGGCGCCCGTTCATCATCATGGAGCGCTCCACGTTCACATGCGCGCCCACCGCCAAGTCGCCCAGATTCGACCGCACCAGCGTCTCCTTCATGGCCGTCACCACGTAGCCGTAGGCGTCATCGCTGCCCGGCGCCACCTCGTTGCCAGCCTTGTCCGTCAGGCGCACCACCGTGAGGCAGACGCCGTTGTGCGACACGCTCTGGTCGATTTTCAGTTCCTTCACAAACGAGCAGTGCAGCGTGAAATGCACATTCTCGCGGTCGTGCTCAATGGCCAGCACCTCCGCAAATTCCTCAACTATTCCACTAAACATAATTCGGTTCTCCTTTTTTCTTCGTTCAAAAATTCTTTCTGCCGAAAACGGCCACGCCACTGCCAAGGACAGTGCTTTGCGCTGCCAAGAGCAAATGTCTCCGTTTTCACCGCAAATTTACGAAAATTTTTCGCTCCGGCAAACTCTCCGGCGCAATATCTGCAGAAAACGACTGCAGTGGTTTTGAAAAACGAGTGCGGTCGTTTTCCAAAACGAGTGCGGTCGTTTTCAGAAATGACTGCGGTCGTTTCCGAAACGGGCTGGGGCGACCAGCGTTCTGAGCCGTACAAACTAACGGCTTTAACTTCTAATGAGCGAAGCGAATGATAACTTCTTAACTTCTTTAACTTCGAAGAAAACATCATTCCACCGCCGTGGCGCCGAGCATTTCCAGCGCGGGGCGGAGCAGTTTGGCCTGATGGCCGCGTAGCAGGACGTGGTGGTTGCCGATGGACTGGTGGAGGAAATAGTCGAGCGGTGCGTCGAGTTGCAGGTGCATCTGGGTTCGGCAGCGCTGCGGATGGTCGTCGGTCTTGATGAGGCGCCCCTCGGTGAGGAAGTAGTTCGCCATGTCGCGGCCGCCGCACTTCAGCAACGTGATGGGGGCAGGGCGCAGGTGGCCTTCAATGGCCACGCCGGAAAGGCTCTCGAAGTGGCTCCGAAGGACGAAGCGGTCGGTCATGCTGGGCGCAATGGTGCAGTGGGCGAGAATGATTTCGTGGGTCTGGTGGTTGACGATGGTCGATGGGTTGGCCATGAAGGTGGGCTGCCCCGTAGCCGTCTGTGCGAGCAGCATGGTGAGGAGCGTCTGCATGTCGCCTTCGCAACCGGCGGGAATGCCTTCCTGATTGAGGAGCGCGAGGGCGATGCACCCCGTGGTTTTGGTCAGGGGAATGAGGTCGAAGCAGTTGAGTGTGAAAGCGTTAAGGTTGTGGTTCTTCACCACGGACTTCACTGCTTGGTAGAGCCGAAGCGCCTCAATGAGGTCGGCGTGCGTGGGTTCCACCGACCGTTCGGCCTGGCGTTCAAGGTCGCTGGCGAGCGTTTCTTGGGCGTCGGGCGAGATGCTTCGGAACGCGTCCACCACTTCGCAGAGGTCGATTTCCTCCACGGCCACGCCCCAGCGCTGCTGCAGCCGCGGGTAGTCCACGCCGCTTGCGATGAGCCACGACGAGGGTGTGCCGACCACGCCAACGCGCTGCTGCTGAAGCGATTGCAGGGTTTGGCAGGCTGCGGCGGTACGCTCCACTTCGTCGGCAATGTCTTGCGGCGTGCCGTGGATGACGTGTCCGCGGCGCCCGTTGGCCTTCATCCAGGAGAGGATTTCGAGCGACGCCGCCAGCGAGTTTTTCAGGCCGTCGGCCAGCAGAAGGACGTAGGCGGGCAGGCGGTCCATGGCCTGCACCACCATCTGCTCCACGCCGCCGCTTGCCACGAAAACGTAGGTGGGCGCGGTTGTGGGCGTCTCTGCCAAATCACTGGGACTGAGGTAGTTCACTTTGAATTTCTGCTCAATGGCGGTGAGCATTTGCTGGTGCTCGCTCAGGAGCGTTTGGGGCTGCGTGAGCGAGGATGCGAAGGTGATGAGGTTGATTTCCATAGTGTGTGTTGCTTAAAGTCGAACAATGGGTGCTGAACGGGCGGGGCGGGTTCAGTCCTTTTTCTGGTCAATTTTGGGGAGATTGAGGTGCTTGATGATGGCGAAATAGCGTATGACACAGATGATTACGCCGCCGCCAAGCATGCTGAGCGGCACATTGCCCGTGGCGCGGAAGAGGAGGCAGTAGGTGGTTGCGCCGATGAGCGATGCGCTGGCATAGACGTCGCGCTTGAGGATGGACGGTTCTTGCGCTAGGAAAATGTCGCGCAGGAGTCCTCCGAAGCAGCCTGTGATGCAGCCCATGATGACCGCGGCCATGTCGGGAAAGCCGTATTGCAGCGTCTTTTGCGCGCCGAGGACGGTGAAAATGGCGAGGCCGATGGTGTCGAGCACCGCCCAAAGGTAGTCGAGTTGGAGGCGATAGACGAGCAGGAAAAGGACGAGGGCGCCGATGGTGCCGAGCACGTAGAAGGAATCGGTGAGCCAGAAGGGCGAGCAGCCTATCATGACGTCGCGCAGGGTGCCGCCTCCGACGGCCACGGCAAATCCGCAGACATAGACGCCGAAGATGTCGTAGCGCTTGTCCATGGCCGGTTTGAATCCGCTGATGGCGAACTCCATGGTTCCGATGAGTTCGAGAATTTTGAGGAAAAGGTCCATGGGCAAGTGGTATTTAGCAGTGACGTTTGGGTTGTTTTCTTGGGGAAAATGCTACTGCCGCTTCACGTTTCGCTCGGCGTCCATGCGGAGGAAAATGAAGAGCAGGATGGTGAATCCCCACAGCGAGGAGCCGCCGTAGGAGAAGAAGGGCAGCGGGATGCCGATGACAGGCGTGAGGCCCAGCACCATGCCGACGTTGACGAAGAGGTGGAAGAGGAAAATGCAGCAGACGCTGTAGCCATAGACGCGCCCGAGGGCGTCGGGCTGGCGCTCGGCCAGGGCGAGGAGGCGCCAAATGAACAGCAGATAGACGATGAGGACGGCCGCCGAACCGATGAATCCCTCTTCCTCGCCCACGGTGCAGAAGATGAAGTCGGTGTCTTGCTCCGGCACGTATTTCAGTTTGGTCTGCGTGCCGTTGAGAAATCCTTTTCCGGCCACGCCGCCGCTGCCAATGGCGATTTTCGCTTGGTTCACATTGTAGCCGGCGCCGCGAATGTCGTCCTTCTTGCCCAGCAGCACCTCAATCCTGACGCGCTGGTGGTCGTCGAGGTGGTCGAGGAAAGTGTCGGCAATGTAGAACGAAAGCGTGGAAATGAGGGCGAAAAGCGTGAGCAAAACGTAGCGGAAATGCTGGTGATAGGCGGCCAGGCCGATGAGGTAGAGGATTTGCAAAATGTTGAGCGCCAGCAGAATCCAGCAGAAATTGAAGGGAATGACGTAGGCGGAAAAGAGGAACGCGAGCAGGGCGGTGCCGAGTCCCACGCTGAGCATGAGACGCACTGCGGCGCGGTTTTTGGTGTACACCCAAGTGAGCGCGGTGGTGAAAATTTGCGCCAGCAGCAGCACGACGCACTCGCCGATGCTGACGGGCATGTTGGGGATGAGGTCTTCGGCAAAGCGGATGCCCACCACGAAATAGACGACTCCGGCGAAGGCCGTGAACAGGAGGCTACCGGTGAGGCCTTCGCGGTAGAGCACGAGGAAAAATGCGCTATAGACGAGCGCGCTGCCGGTCTCCTTCTGCAGGATGATGAGCAGCATGGGAAAGAGGATGATGCCGAAGTAGAGCGCGAGGTCTTTCAGGCTGTTCGGTCGGAATCCGTAGCGGTCGATGGTTCGCGCAAGGCACAGTGCCACAGCGAATTTGCTGAATTCCGCGGGCTGCAGTTTCACTGGTCCGATGGGAATCCATGAGCGCGAGCCTTTGGTGTCGGGCGCTATAAATATGGTAAGGATGAGCAGCAGGATGATGAGGCCGTAGATGGGATAGGCGGCGGTGTCGTAGAAGCGCTTCTCAATGAAGAGCAGGGCTGACGCAAGGGCAATGCTGGTGCCAATCCAGACGAGCTGCTTGCCGCTGTTGGTGCCCCACGCAAAGACGTCGGGGTGGGAATAGGAGTAACTGGCGCCGCACACGCTGAACCATCCCCAGACCAGCATGGTGAGGTAGAGGGCGATGGTAATCCAGTCGAGCGAGAGGAAGATGCCCTTGTTGGTGGCAATGGGTTGGTTGGTCACGGCGTTGCGGTTTTATTTTTCTGTGAGTCAAGCGTTTTCTTTGCCTGCGCAGCGAGGGTGTCGCGCACGGCAGCGGCGGTGTCGGCCTGGACGGCGGCAGCGTTTTTGCGGCGCGCTTCCTCTGCCTTTCGGCGCTGCTCATCGGCTTTGCGCTGCGCCTCTTCGGCCTGCCGCTGGGCTTCCTCCGCCTTCTTGCGCTCGGCCTCGGCCTTCTTCACGGCGGAAATGGAGTCGCGCTTGGCCTGCGCGGCCTTGTTTGCAGCGGCAATGGAGTCTTTTTGTGCCTGAGTGAGTTCAGGTTTCGGCTTCGGCGCGAGGCCCATGCGGCGAAGTTCGCGCGCTGCCACGGCGTCGTAGTTGATGTGGCGCTTCTGGAAGATGGCGGCCTTGCGCTCACTGGCGGGCGACAGTTCGCCGCGGATGTACTGCTCCATCATGAGCGCGCCGATTGGCACGCCGTAGGTGGCGCCCCAGCGGCCGTTCTCCACATAGACGCAGATGGCGATTTGCGGGTCGTTTTTCGGCGCAAAGCCCATGAAGGCGGAGTGGTCCTGGCCATGCGGGTTCTGGGCCGTTCCGGTCTTTCCGCAGACCTCGTACCAGGGACTGCGGGCACCGCGGCAGGTTCCGCCGAGCACGGCGCGGTGCATACCCTCCACGATGGTTTCGTAGTAGCGCGGCTCCACCATGGTGTCGTGGCGCTTGAGGAGGCTGTCGGCCAGGGCGCCGCCGTGGACTTCCTTCACCACGTGGGGCGTGATGTAGTGGCCGCGGTTGGCAATGGTGGCGCCGAGATTGGCGATTTGCAGCGGCGTGAGCAGCACTTCGCCCTGGCCGATGGAGATGGAAATGACGCTCAGCGCCTCCCATTTGCCGTAGGCCTTGTCGTAGAACGGGGCGTTGGGGATGAGTCCGCGCGCCTCGCTGGGCAGGTCCACGCCGAGTTTGTAGCCGAAGCCCATGCTCACCATGTAGTCTTTCCAGCGCGTCATGGCGTCCTGGATGGTGGGATATTTCTGGCGGTTGTTGAGCATGTAGAAGAGGCCCCAGCAGAAATAGCCGTTGCACGACGTGGCGATGGCCGGCACGAGGGGCAGCGGCGAACCGTGGCCGTGGCATCCCACTTTCATGCCGCCGTAGCGGAAGCCGCGGTAGCACGGATAGGCGGTCTGGGGCGTGATGATGCCCTCCTGAAGGAACGTGAGCGCCTGGCCGGTTTTGAAGGTAGAACCGGGCGGATAAGTGCCCTGAATGGCGCGATTGAGCAGCGGATGGAGCGGGTCGCGCCCCATTTCCATGAGTTTCTTTCCACGCCCTTTGCCCTCCAGTTCGCGGGGGTCGTAGCCGGGCGAGGAGACCATGCAGAGCACTTCGCCCGTCTTGGGTTCAATGGCCACGATGGCGCCGAGTTTGCCTTCCATGAGGCGCTCGCCCAGCGCTTGCAGTTTGCTGTCGATGCTCAGCGTGAGGTCCTTGCCCGGCGTGGGCTTGCGGTCGAGCGCGCCCTGCTTGTAGTGGCCCTGAATGCGGCCTCGGGCGTCGCGCAGCAGCATCTCAATGCCTTTTTCGCCGCGCAGGTCGGTCTCATAACTGCGCTCAATGCCGGTTTTGCCCATGTAGTCGCCGCTCTGGTAGTAGTCGTCGCGCTCAATGTCCTTGGGCGACACCTCGCCCACATCGCCCAGCACGTGGGCCAGATTGCCCGTGGCGTATTGGCGGATGGTGCGGTGGCGCACGCTGAAGCCTTGGTAGCGGAAGAGTTTTTCCTGCAAAACGGAATATTCTTCCGCAGGAATTTGCGTTTGGAAAAGCTGCTGAGTATAAGACGAATAGCCTGGGTTCTTCGAACGGTCCTTAATATCCGCCATGCGCTTGTCGAACTCTGCTTTCGTCATTTTCATGGTGCGGCAGAAGTCGGCGGTATCCAGGTCTTGCACCTCGCGCATCACCACCATGAGGTCGTAGGCGGGCTGGTTGAACACAAGCAGTTCGCCGTTGCGGTCGTAGATGGAGCCGCGCGAAGGATAGAGCACATTCTGGTAGAAAGCGTTGTGGTCGGCGCTTTCCTTGTAGTCGTTGCCCATGAGCTGCAGGAAGGCGAGGCGGACGATGTAGCACACGACAATGGTGAGCGCAATGCCGCCGATGACGTATTTGCGCTGGTCGAGTTGCTGTTCGTCTTGCTTGCTCATGTGGTCTTTTTGTTCACAATGAAACTTTGCGCGAGCGCCACAATCACCCATGCCGCCGCGGTGCCGATGCCCATGGCCGCCAGCGTGAGCCAGAGATTGCCCAGCGTGAGGGCGTCGAGGGCGTAGAACACGATGTGGAAGATGAGCATGCTGAAGAAAGCGTAGGTGAGCCAGCGCTGGGCGCCCATGGTGCGCATGGAGGGTTCCATGTCGTCGGCGGCGTCGCGCGGCGTGAACAGGCCGAGCAGCGTGGGCTGCAGCATGGCGAGCAGCGTTGCCGAAGCCATGCCCACGCCCATGGTGTTGGAGAAAACGTCATAGACCAGCCCCGCGGCGAAACCCCAAAGCAGCAGAAGCACGCGGTTGCTGCCGCGGTTGAAGTTCATCGTGATGTAGGCAATGATGACTGGACAGACGTAGCCCAGCAGGTGAATGTGGTTGAGCAAAAGCACTTGCACCACCATCACCAGCAGGAATTTCCACAGTCGTTGTATGAGGGTTCTGCTCATTCTTCTTGTCGGTCAAACCGCTTGATTGTCAAATGTTTTCCGTTGGACGCGGCATCATCAGCGAGTCGGCGTGCTGCTCCAGTTGCTTGCGCTCGGGCTTGGTGTAGTTCGTGATGACGGAAACGTCGCGCAGCGTGGTGAAGTCGGTGTAGAGTTTCACCGTGAGCTGGTAGGACAGGCCGTCGGGGGAGTCGCCCACGGTGGCCACGCGGCCAATGGGCACGCCGGCGGGGAAGATGTCGCTGTAGCCGTTGGTCTCGATTTCGTCGCCCACGTTCACCTGCGCGTGCCTCGGAATGCCGTCAACATAGCTGATGGTGGGGTCGCCGCGCTGCCACTGCATGGTGCCGAAATAGTTGGAGCCCTGCATGCGGCAGCTCACCTGCGAGCGGGTGTTGAGCAGCGGAATGACGATGGCGTAGTGCTCGCTCGTCAGATAGACGATGCCGGCCACGCCATGCGACGTCACCACGCCCATCTCGGGGCGGATGCCGTCTGCCCTACCCTTATTAATGGTCATCAGATTGTTCGCCTTGTGCAGCGTGTTGCTCACCACTTTCGCGCTCACGAAGTGGTAGCTCTGCTCCGCGCTGTCGCCCTGCTGGCGCAGGAAAGGCAGGCTGTCGGGCGCAGCTATTTGCTCGCGGGCCAATGCCTGAAGCAAGGCCCAGCGCAGTTCCTCGTTCTCGCGCTCCAGCCGCGTGTTCTCCTTTCCCAGCCCAACATACGAAACAACGCCGCTGACGGCACTGTTGATGCCGCCAACGACGCCATTGGCCGTTGTGAAATAGACGCTTCCCTGATAGTTGTTGTACTTGAAAAGCGAGGACAGGCTGAAGGCCTCCAGCAAGAGGAACACCAACCAATAGAGATGCTTTCGCAGAAAGTCTATCAGGTTGTGCATTCCGCTATCTCATCAGGAAGGAGAAGTTGTGAACGTTCTTCAGTGCAATGCCAGTGCCCTTTGCCACGCTGTGCAACGGGTCTTCGGCAATGTGGAACGGAATCTTAATCTTGTCGGTCAGGCGCTTGTCAAGACCGCGCAACAGGGCGCCGCCGCCAGTGAGCCAAATGCCGTTCTTCACGATGTCGGCATAGAGCTCGGGAGGCGTCTGCTCCAGGGCGCTCAGCACGGCCGTCTCAATCTTGGCCACGCTCTTGTCGATGCAGTGCGCAATCTCCTGATAGGTCACCTCAATCTCCAGCGGAAGGGCCGTGATGCGGTTCGGGCCATGCACCACGTAGGGCTCCGGAGCATTCTCCAGTTCCACCAAGGCGCTGCCGGCGTTAATCTTGATGCGCTCGGCCATGCGCTCGCTCACCTTCACGTTGTGCTGGCGGCTCATGTACTCCTGAATGTCGGCCGTGAGGTCGTCGCCAGCCACGCGGATGGAGTTGTTGGTCACGATTCCGCCCAGCGAAATCACCGCAATCTCCGTGCTGCCGCCGCCTATGTCAACCACCATGTTGCCTTCCGGAGCCTCCACGTCGAGGCCAATGCCCACGGCTGCCGCCATCGGCTCGAAAACCAGATAGACATCGCGGCCGCCGGCATGCTCAGCGCTGTCGCGAACGGCGCGCAACTCCACTTCCGTGCTGCCGCTCGGCACGCCAATCACCATGCGAAGCGACTGCGAAAACAGGTGCCTGCCCGTCTTCACCATCTTAATCAGGCCGCGCATCATCTGCTCGCACGCGTTGAAATCGGCAATCACGCCATCGCGCAGCGGGCGGCAAGTGAGAATATTCTCGTGCGTCTTCTCATACATCATCTTGGCCTGCTTGCCCACGGCAATCATCTTCTTGCTCGTGCGGTCCAAAGCGACCACCGACGGCTCGTCAACCACAATCTTGTCGTTCACCGTAATGATGGTGTTCGCGGTGCCGAGGTCCATCGCAATATCTTGCGTCAAACTTAAAAATCCCATTTCTGTTCAGGTAAAATGTCAAAAAATCGGTTATCAAAAGCGCGAATCTGCCGCTCATTTGCCGGCAAACCACGCATGGATGGCGGTGTCGTAGTGCGAGCTCACCGCAAACGCCTCAGTGGCGAAATGGCGGCGCTGCTCAAGCGTAGTCGCCGCGCCCTGCGTCTGAAGCAGCTGCAGCAACTCGCCATATTGCGCCTTGCTCGGCACAATCACCACATCGTCGAAATTCTTTGCAGCAGCGCGGATGAGCGAAATGCCGCCAATGTCAATCTTCTCAATGATGGCCTGAGCATCGCTCGTCGAGGCAACCGTCTGCTCAAACGGGTAGAGGTCCACAACCACCAGGTCGATGGCGGGAATCTCATAGCGAGCCATCTCCTCCTCGTCGCCAGCATTCGCGCGGCGGCCAAGGATGCCACCAAACACTTTCGGGTGCAGCGTCTTCACGCGGCCGCCAAGAATCGACGGATAGCCCGTCAGGTCCTCCACCTTCTTGCAAGGCAGGCCAAGCCCCTCAATGTAGGCCTGAGTGCCGCCCGTGGACAACAATTCCACGCCCGAAGCGTGCAATGCCTTCAGCAAATCATCAAGGCCGTCCTTGTGAAACACCGAAACCAGCGCGGTCTTAATCGCTTTCTTTCCTTCTTCCATTATTTCTATCTTCGGTTTAATCAATTCCAACCAAATCACTGGGAACCACCCACTTCCATCATCCGCTTCTCAATTCATCTTTCGCTTCGCTGGGGCAGAACTCACAACCATCGCGCCACGGCAACCGCCCTGACGCACTGATTTGAGATGCAAAGTTACTCATTTTCTCCGATACTTTGCCAAATCCCTTCTTTTTTTTGCAGCAAAGACGTTAAATTAACATTTCATTCCACGCCAACGGCCGCGCGAAATGGCAACGCCATTCACTTCCACGGCACCTCTTCCTCCGCCGCGCGCATCGGCTCATCGCCCTCATCCTGCCCCCGCAGGTAACTCCCCCGCCGGTCCTGCAGGAAAATATGGTTCAGCGTCAGCGCCAGGCCGTCGAGCGTGCGCTGCCTAACCGCCGGTCGCAACTCGCACTCCCACACCACGATGCAGTGCCAGCCCATGCGCGCCAACTGGTGCAGCTCACGCTCGTCGCGCTCCTGGTTGCGCAAAATCTTCGGCTGCCAATACCCGCGGTTCGTCTTCGGCAAGTGGAAAGCGCCGCAGACCTCCGCGTCGCCCGTCAGCACCCCATCAACCAACCGCGCACCATGCCCGTGCCAAAAGCAACCATTCACAAAAATGCACGTGCGGTATTTCAGCAGAACCAGGTCGGGATGCCCCGGCAACCGCTTGTGGTTCAGCCGATAGCGAAATCCCTTGCCCCACAGATAGCGGCGCACCAACATTTCCGGCTTCGTGTCCTTCGACCGAATCGCCGCCATGTTCGCATGCCGCTGCTCCCGCGTCCTGCTGTCCGCCGAACCGCCAGCCGCGCCAATCGCTGCAGGGCGAACCACCCTACCCGCCCCTTCATCCTTGCGGGCTGGCTGCTGCTTCGCAATCGCCTCAGTGGAAATGTCGCTTTTTCGTGCCATAGACCGCAAAGTTAGCCATTTTTTTTCATCCGACGCCCACCTGCAAGAAAAAAACGACCGCACTCGTTTTCAAAAACGACCGCAGTCGTTTTCCAAAACCACCGCAGTCGTTTCCGAAAATGGGCGCAGTCGTTTCCTGTCTATCGGCTTTAACTTCTAAGGAGCGCAGCGACTGATGACTTCTTTAACTTCTCCCATGCTCAAAAACGCAGAGCGCCGTTTGCACCACCCTTCGCGGCACGGCACAAAAAAAACTTCCGGCGAAAGTGCCGGAAGTTGTGAACGGAATGCCTGCGGAACGCCAGCCGTTGCTGGTTTGCTGCCCGTGGCGGATTTATTTGTAGAGGAAGCGGCGGATGTTGCGCTTCGGCGTTTTCTCAAATTCTTCGTCGCGCGCCTCGAAGGCGGAGAGGGCGTAGAACGAGGGCAGCAGGCGGTTGATGTGGCGGCGATACTGCTCCAACTGGCCGTTGAAGTCGTCGCGGGTCATGCCATGCTTCTTCAGCGTGTCGTCGGAGGTATAGACCAGCGCCACGAGCTTTTCGCCGCGCTGCACCACCACGCACTCATCGATGAGGGCATGGGTGGTGATTTTCTCCTCAATTTCTTCGGGGTAAATGTTCTGGCCGTTGGCGCCGAGCAGCATGTTCTTGCTTCGGCCGCGGATGAAGACGTTCTGGTCGCTGTCAATGGTGCCGAGGTCGCCGGTGTGGAGCCACCCTTCCTCGTCAATGGCGGCGGCGGTTGCGGCGTCGTCCTTGTAGTAACCGAGCATGACGTTGGTGCCGCGCGTCACGATTTCGCCAGGGATGCTGGTGGGGTCTTCCGACAGCACTTTCACCTCCATGCGGGGCGCGGGCTGGCCGCAGGAGTGCTTGGCGAAGGTCTTCCAGTCGCGGTAGCAAATGATGGGCGCGCACTCGGTCATGCCGTAGCCCACCGTGTAGGGGAATTTGATTTTCTTCAGGAAGTCCTCCACCTCGGTGCTGAACGCGGCGCCACCTACAATGACTTCGTAGAGGTTTCCGCCAAAAGCGCCGATGAGTTGCTTGCGTATTTTCCTGTAGATAAGCGTTTTAACGCCAGGAAGGGTGAGCAGCGTGCGCATCCGCATGGCGCGGATGACGGGGAAGACTTTGCCGCGCACGATTTTCTCAATGATAAGTGGCACGGCGATGACTACCCAGGGCTTGATTTCGGCGAATGCCTGCACGACAACCGTTGGGCTGGGGATTTTCGTGAGGAAAATGGTGTGACAACCGATGGTGAAGGCGTACATGAATTCGAAGGCATAGCCGTACATGTGGGCAAGCGGCAGCAGCGACAGGAACTTCATGTGGGGCTGCACGCCGAGCTTTTCGTCTGCGAATCTGGTGTTCGACCAGATGGCGCGGTAGGGAATCATCACGCCCTTGCTGTGGCCCGTGGAACCGCTGGTGTACGACAGCATGGCGAGGTCGTCGGGATTGTCGTTGAAGTAGTGCACNTCGGCCTTGTGNAACGTCTGGTCCACNGGCTTNGTNCCGATGTCCATGATGTCCATCACNGCGCAATCGATGTTCTCGTTGGCCTCTGCAATGGTGTGGCCTTCCTTGGTTTCCGCGGGGCGGCCCACCTGCTGCTGNTAGGCATCGCTGATTTTCTTCTCCACGGCCTTGGAGCAAATGAGGAGCTTGGCCTCGCAATGGGCCAGGATGTTGCGGATTTGCTCGCCGTTGAAATCGTTGAGAATGGGCACGGTTACGGCGCCGAAAGTGAACGCAGCGAAGTAGGCAATGGCCCAGCGCGCGCTGTTNTTGTCGCAAATGGCGATGCGGTCGCCNGGCTCCAGGCCCATCTTTCGGAAGCACTCGTGCAGCCGGTTAAACTCGCGCGCAACCTCGCCGTAGGTGAAATGCACGTCGCTGTTGTAGTCCGACCACACCGGATAGTCCCANTTCTCGCGGATGCTCATCTCAATGATGCGCATCATGGAGTTCGTTTTGTGAATATATTCAACCACCATCTATGAGTTTTGTCTTCGTTTCGCGGCAATCTGGGCAATGCCTTCGCGCGCGTTATTAATCTAAGGAGTGGGCTCTGAGGAGTGGTTTCTCCTGCGGCCACGTGGACCACCAAAACTGTGCGCATGGGCAATCAATCTGCTCAAATGCCTAAATTTTGTGCAAAGTTAGGCATAAAATTTCACATTTCTGAAGTTTTCATGCAAAATCTTGCACAAAACAGGCAAAAAGGTGTATTTTATGGCGGTTTTTCGTCTGAAATGCTGCTGAATGGCGGCTGAAATGCTGCAGAATGGCGGTGCGTTCGGGATGGTTTGCTTGTGATTTCGGGCCAGATGCGTGTGTTTTTCTCTGCGGTTTCCCTTGCAATTGCAGGGAATTCCGCTATGCCATTGCAAGGATTAAACACTGGATTTCTCCGATGGTTTGATGAAATAGGCACAAATTACACTTAAATAGGCAAAAATTACACTTAAATAGGCAAAAAAAAAAGGTCCTCCTGGACTGTTGTCCTCGGAGGGCCTCCTGTGGAAAAAGGCGGCGACCTACTCTCCCGCATTTCTCGTGCAGTACCATCGGCGCGCGTGGGCTTAACTTCTCTGTTC
>Ga0065709_1029232_pt1 | contig 55033 bp, 54 predicted proteins | sample Hoacrofraction14_2_FD_59096 | JGI IMG/M metagenome (GOLD analysis project Ga0065709, IMG submission 59096) | Hoatzin crop microbial communities from Cojedes, Venezuela, sample from fiber fraction 14 v1 | ecosystem: Host-associated > Birds > Digestive system > Esophagus > Crop | place: Venezuela...
GACGTCAAATCCATCTCATCCATCGTCACTTCCACTTCGATATGTTTATCACCGTGAAGTTTGGACAACAAACATACCGTCTCGACGTGCCTTGTCAAAGGAAAAAGGTCCACGGGCTGAACGTCTTCCACGGTATAATACGCCCGCAGGTAGTCCAAATCCCGGGCCTGCGTGGCGACGTTGCAGGAGATGTACACCACACGCTCCGGCATCAGGGTCACCAGGCTTTGAAGGAATGTTTCGCTGCAACCCTTGCGCGGCGGGTCCACCATCACGACGTTGATGTCCTGATGATTTTTTGCACATTCGACCATGTAGTCACCGGCATCGGCGCACACATACGTGACGTTATCGATATGATTTCTTTGGGCGTTTTCCTTCGCGTCTTTGATCGCATCCGCGACCACTTCCACCCCGTACACGTGTTTGACCCTGCGGGCCAGTGACATCCCGATGGTGCCAATCCCGCAGTAAGCGTCCAGTACAACATCGTCTTTGGTCAGACTGGCCATATCAATCGCTGTCTCATACAGACGCTCGGTCTGAGCCGGGTTGATCTGATAGAAGGATTTCAGGGAAATCTTATACGTATTCCCCAGGAGCTCATCAGTGATATACCCCGGGCCGTAAAGCACCTTCACCTCATCCCCAAGGATGACGTTGTCATGGCGGGGGTTGATGTTCTGGATGATTGTGGTGATCTGAGGGAACGCGTGAAGAATGTCGTTCAGAAACTGTTTCTTATGCGGCAGGTCGGGCGTGTAGGTGATCATCGCCAGAAGCCCTTCGCCGCTCATTCTGCCATAGCGGGTGAGGATATGTTTCACACAGCCACGGTGCTTTTGTTTGTCGTAGGGCATGATGTGGTACTTGTCCATCAGGCTTTTGACATACGCCGTGACTTTATTGGAGAAATCGTTCTGGATCAGGCATGTATCGTTGTCCACGATGTCATTCGTACGCGCCCGGTAAAAGCCGGAAATGACATGCCCGTTCCCATAGCCTGTCGGCACCTGCACCTTATTGCGGTAGTGAAGCCCGTCGGAATCCATCAGACAGTCTTTCACATCAAGGTCGAGGTGCCCGATTTTGCGCAGGGTATCTTTCACCCTTCGGGTTTTGAAGTCCTGCTGGGCCACACTGTCCATATGCATAAGCTGACAGCCCCCGCATGTTTTAAAATGCGGGCATGCCGGTGTGACCCTGTGCTCCGAAGTGACTTTGAATTCAAGCACCCGTCCGACGTTGTAGTTTTTGAGCACCTTGATGATTTCCACCTCAGCCATTTCACCGGCAATCATGTTTTTGACAAAAACAGTGGCCCCGTCATGGTGACATACACCCAGACCCTCGTGCGTGTAATCTTCACAGGTGAGTGTGAGTCTGTCTTTCTTTTTCATACCTAATCACTCCTCAAAGAAAAAAGCGGACACAGGCCCGCTTTAATCATCATCGTCATCTTTCTTCTCGTCTGTCTCCAGCGAGTCATTGTACGAATCCTTGTCCTTGATGGACGAAAGCGTCCAGTAGAACTTGTTCGAAGATGCCATCTTCGTCCCGTAAATCGGGGAATCGTCATTGTCGCTGATGACCAGATAGAAGTCACATTCATATTGCTTCACACCGTCATACGTGCCGAAGAGATCGGAATACGTCCCGGATTTCTCCCGTCCGACCGCGTCATCCACGGCCGTGACTGCGTACTTTGCAACTTTCTTGGCATACGATGTCGAAGTGCCTTTCTTGAACGTGATATCGATTTTCAGCTCTTTGCAGGCAATTTCCATCTCACAGGATTTGACATCGGAATACTTATCGGTCACGGCTTTGATTGCCGTTTCCTTCTGGTCATCCGTGATTTCCAGCATGCCTTCGCAACGGTCACCGTACACCGGGCCGTTCTCACGCGTGGCTAAGAATAAGTAAAGCCCGAACGCGAGCACAAACACGGCGAACACAACCAGGAACAGACGTCCTTTGCGAATGCGCAGTTTCCTGGACTGCTGGGCCGCAGCCTGCTTGATGTCAATCTTGTCCGAGCCATCCTCGAAATGAAATTCCTGACGGGATTTCTTTCCGGCGGACGTGGCGGTCGGCTTGCCCGAAGTTGATTTTTTGGCTTTTTTCGATTTTTTTGTTTTCCCCTTGGTTGTCTCGCGGGTGTCTTCATCGTCGAAGCTGAAATGCTGTCGAGCCACAACCATCACCTGCCTTCACTGTATTTTACCAAACTTTGTTTGAAAAGTATACTGATTTCCTATTGCTCCACGATTGTCGTCTCGGCGTCTCCGCCTTTCTTCTTGATGATCACGGCCATCAGTTCATCCTGGGTGTACACCAGGCAGCTCACCTGGAAGTCCTGGGTGAACTTGGAATCAATCTTATCGGCGAGCACACTCGTCAGATACAACATTTCTGTATACGTCTTGATGTTGAGATGGGCTTCCATCTTCATCGACTGGATTTCCCCGTCGATGTACTTGCCTTCGCCAATCAGCCCGGCTGCTTCATAGGAGGCGTTTTTCAGCGCCGCCTTGATGGTCGTGAAGTCTGCGTAGGTTGTCGGATCGAGCTCTTCCGCATCGTCCGAAAGGAAGTAAACGTTTTTGTGATTGACCTTTTTCATCGTGCCGACGTCCCCGTCATCACAATACGCCTGGTAAAGGAAGTTCCCGTTGATGAGGGAGACTTCATCGTTGTTGGCTTCGTAAATCGTGATCAGGGTCGGCAGGTTCTTGAGCTTCTTTTTCTTCTTGCGAATGTATTTGTAGAGGCCTTCAATACACTGCTGGGAGTATTTCTTGATCGTCTTGGTCGACATTTCCGTCTCGAGCGCCTGCCCGTCTTCGTCCGATGGGTCGAGGATAATGGCGAACGATGTGCCTTTGATCTTGTATTTGCCTTTGGATGACTTGGTGTAGAAATCCTGTTCCACAATCGTGGTGATCATGACCGGGTCTTCCACCCCGTCAAGCGTTGTGCCGTGTTCCGGCTGGAGTGTGTACGGATATTCCTTGTCGTCGTCAGCCGTGCCTTCCGCATCGCGCTTGAGCAGCTGGGTGAAGTCGCTGGAGGTGAACTGCACCCCGTCGGACATATAATATTTCTTGGTCGAGAATCTCTTCGTCGAAAGATATTCAAGCCCCGAGCCAATGGTCACAAGGTCCTTGGAGCCGGAAAAGTTCAGGTAGAAGTTTTCCGCGTTCTTCTCGCGGCCTTTGTAAATCATTTTATAGTAGGTTCCTTCAAACGATTCCGTCGATGCCACGCTTGTGGAACTTGAGGACGAGTTGTCGGACGATGTCGACGCGCACCCGCTCAAAACGAGCACACTCGCAAGAACCGCAAAAAACCAATGTTTCCGCATGCCGGACCCTCCTTCTCTTCATCACTGTTGACCCCTTCGTCAACACGGTTTCATTATACCAGACTTCTTTATCACTACAAGCTTTGTTTTTCCTTAGTTCGTCAGGCGGTGAATGGTCTTGTGCGAGGCCAGGAGTGTCTTGAGCCCGTGCGGCACCGCAAAGGCCACGTCGATAAACTCCCCGTGCACACTCACAACAACGCCTTTGCCGAATACATCATGGGTGATGAGATCCCCGGCGCGCCAGTCGCTGATGCCGTTCTCTTCCATCTCCGGTACGTCATCATCATCCGCAAAGGACAACGCCGGCGCATGGGCCTTGCCGATGTGCTTCACATGGGCCGCCCCGATTTCAGCGATAAACGGCGAGGTTTTCTTCGGCCCCTGTTCGACGTAGGAGTAGCCCTCCGAGTCACACAGGTACAGCTTTTCCTCCGCCCGCGTGAAGGCCACGTAGGCCAGACGGCGTTCTTCCTCCATCCCGTCGCGTTCGTTTTCTTCAATCACGCGCCAGGACGGGAACACCTTGTCACTCATCCCGCTCACAAACACCTGGCGGAATTCCAGCCCCTTGCTCATATGGATGGACATCAGGGACACATAATCCCCGTCCTTGCCTTCATCCTGCGATGTGTACAGGGCGATGTCCTGCAGGTACTGCCCGAAATCCCCCTGCCCCGGATGGTCGCGCATATACCCCGCAATCGAGCTTTTCAGTTCGCGCAGGTTGTCGATGCGTGAGGACTCCTGATTGCTTTTGAGCATCTCATAGTAACCGACGTCTTCCATGAGGGTGTCATAGGCGTCCGCAAGGGACTGTTTGGACGTGCGCGCCTTTTCAATCGCCTCAACCATCGCTGAGAGCTTGAGCAGGGATTTCTTTCCGAGCCCCATTTCATCAGAATACAAACACAAGGCTTCATAGTCGGAAATGCGGTGGTTCGTGGCCACAAGCTGAATCTTCTCCAAAGACTTTGGTCCGATGCCCCTGGCCGGCACGTTGACAATGCGCTCAAACGACAAATCGTCGTTGTAGCACAAAAGTCTCAGATACGACAAAGCGTCCTTGACTTCCTTGCGGTTGAAGAACTTCAGCGCCCCGAACAAACGGTACGGCATTTTGGCGAGAATCATCTTTTGTTCGATTGGCCGGGAGAGATAATTCGCCCGGTAAAGCACCGCAAAGTCCCGGTAAGTGAGCTCCGGGTTTTTGTTCAATTCGTCTTCGATTGTCGAAACGATAAAGGCCGCTTCATCATCCTCGCTCTTGCCGGTGTAGTGGACAATGTCTGCCCCGCCGTCCGCATCCGTGTAGAGGTTTTTCTCAAGCCGGTTTTCGTTGTTTTCAATGAGTGTGTTGGCCGCCTCAAGAATGTTGGCGGTGGAACGGTAGTTGCGGTCGAGAATGACCGTCTTCACATTCTCATAGTCGGAGTCGAAGTTCATGATGAAATTGACATCGGAGCCGCGGAACGAATAAATCGTCTGGTCCGGGTCCCCGACCACGCACACCGTGGAGTCCTGCCCGAAGAAACGGATCAGGCGGTATTCAATTTCCCCCACGTCCTGGAACTCGTCCACATGGACATACTGATAACGGCGCGACCACTGCTTCACGACTTCCGGATTGTCTTCAAAGATTTCCAGCGTCTTCACAAGAAGGTCATCAAAGTCGAGCATGTTATGGCGGGCGTTGTAGTCCTCATAAGCCTTGTACACATCCGCCTTCATTTCCTCGGGCTGGTTGCCCGCGACGTTGCGTTTGAGCTGGTCCGGGGATATCCGGTTGATCTTGTGGGCCGAGATGTAGTGGATCATCGACTTCGGCGTCACCGCCCCTTTCGGCACCCCGAGCTCTTTGAACAGCTTGGACATCAATGCCTTCTGGTCTTCCTCATCGAGGATGACGAAGTTCGTCCCGTAACCCAGGAGCGGGATATGCCGGCGGAGCACCCGCACGCACATCGAGTGGATCGTGCAGATGGTTGAGCCTGCCCCGTCAAGCCCGAGCAGCTTTTCAATACGCTCTTTCATTTCATTGGCGGCTTTATTGGTGAAGGTGATGGCGAGGATATTGCGCGGCGCAATGCCGACGTCCTGAATCAAATACGCCACCCGGTACGTGATCACACGCGTCTTGCCGGACCCAGCCCCTGCGATAATACGCAGATGCCCGTCCAGATACGTGGCCGCCTCATACTGACTTTGATTCAGCACACTTTTCAGATCCATATCCACTCTCTCCTTCCTTGATTGTTTCTTTAATACTGATGACTCGTCCCGATGATGTCCGTGACGCTCTCCACGCCCATCTCATCGAGAATCGTATTCATTTCGCGGATGATGTTCACCGAGGCATACGGGTCCACGAGGTTCGCACTGCCGACTTCCACGGCCGCGGCACCCGCAACCATCATTTCAATCGCATCACGCCCGCTGGAAATACCGCCCATCCCAATCACCGGAATGTTCACGGCCTGTGTGACCTGGTACACCATGCGCAGGGCCACCGGGAAAATGGCCGGGCCTGAGTACCCGCCGGTTTTATTGGCGATGACCGGACGCCCCGTGCGGATGTCAAAGCGCATCCCGACGAGGGTGTTGATCATGGAAATCCCGTCCGCGCCGGCCTCTTCCACCGCTTTGGCGATGGAGACGATGTCCGTCACATTCGGGGAAAGTTTCACGTACACTGGTTTCTGACTGACCGCCTTCACCTTGCGCGTGAGCTCGGCCGCGACATCTTTGTCCGTGCCGAACTGCATCCCGCCTTCGGCCACGTTCGGGCAGGAAATATTGAGTTCCAGCGCCCCGACGTTGTCTGCCTGCGAAATAAGCCGTGCACATTCCACATAATCCTCAAACGAATGCCCGCCGATATTGGCCAGCACTTTCCCGTCGAAGAGTTCAGCGAGCTCCGGCAGTTCATGGTCAAACACATGCTTTGAGCCGGGGTTCTGCAGCCCGATCGCATTCAGCATCCCCGCAGGTCCTTCCGTGATGCGCGGGAGCGGGTTGCCGTAACGTGGTTCAAGCGTCGTCCCCTTGGTCGCGATGGAACCAAGTAAATTCAAATCATAAAACCGGGTGAATTCCTGTCCGAAGCCAAACGTTCCGGAGGCCGGAATGACCGGGTTTTTCATATCCAGACCCGGAAGACTTACACGTAAATCAGCCACGGATCATCACCTCACTTGCGTCAAAGACAGGTCCTTCCAGACACACCCGTTTCGAAGAGCCGTCTTTCATCGGCTGTGAGCAACCCATGCAGGCCCCGAACCCGCAGCCCATCCGGGCTTCGTAGGACAACTGTCCGTTTTCATCAAACTGTGCCAGCGCCTCCAGCATCGGCAGAGGGCCGCACGCATAGTAATAGTCGTAATCTACGTTATTGGCTTTGATGGCATCCAGCACCGTGCCCTTCGTGCCAAGGGACCCGTCCATGGTTGCAAGGTACGTCGGTGCCAGTGCTTCAAACTCCCTGGCGTAGAACACATCGTCCGCAGAGTTAAAGCCCAGCACAACCGTGACATCAAGTCCGGCGGAGAGTAAGTCTTTGGTCAGGCGGTACATCGGCGGCACGCCGAGCCCTCCCCCAATCACGAGCGCTTTCTTCTGCGTCTTCGCCACATCAAACCCATGACCGAGGCCCGAAAGGACATTGAGCTTGTCGCCCGGTTTCAGCGCGGCCATCACGGCCGTGCCCACACCGACTTTGCGGTAAATGAGTTTGATATGATGCTTGTCGTAGTCACACACCGACATCGGCCGGCGGAGATACGGTGTCATCTGACTGGTGAGTTTGAGGTTGATAAACTGCCCCGGCATACTGAGCGCCCTGGCAGCGTCACCTTCGAGCACCATTTCATACACATCCGGCACAAGCTCCTGATGACTCTTGACAGTCATGTCACTCATCGGCGTGGCATCCAGCATATCCGTGAGCTCCCCGTCGACGATATTGCACATGAGGCGGCCGTACACCCGCTCCCCGAGGAATGGTGTGTTGATGGCTTTGGACTTGAGGTCCTGTTCTTTGATCTCATAGTGATCGTTGAGATCAAACACGCAAATATTGGCCTTGGCGCCTACCCGAATGTCCCCTTCGAGGCGGAGGATATCCGCCGGTCCGGTGGTCAGGGCCGCGAGCACTGTTTCCAGCGGCACAATCCCGGTGCGCACAAGCTTGGTATAAATGATCGGGAAGGCATGCTGGAGGCCGATGATGCCAAAGGCCGCATCCGTCATCCCCTTTCGTTTTTCCGACGTCGCATGCGGGGCATGGTCAGTGGAAATCGCCGTGATGGTCCCGTCTTTCAGCCCTTCGATCAGGGCTTCGTGGTCTTCTTTGGAACGGAGCGGCGGATTCATTTTGTAAAATTCATCCTCGCCCACGATATCATTTTCATCAAACACCAGATGATGCGGCGTCACTTCCCCGGAAATCTTCAATGATTCCGAGCGTCCCGTCCGGAGGGCTTCGACAGATTCCCTGGTGGAAATATGGCACACATGAAAACGCGTGTCATGACGCAGAGCCATCTTGATGTCCCGGCGCACTTCGTTGTACTCCGAGGCGTTATTGATGCCGACGAGGTTGTGCTCTTTGGCGTAAATGCCGTCGTGCACACAGCCGCCCGGCTTGAGTTCGTCGTTGTCTTCGCAGTGACAGACGAGAATGGTGTCGAGATCATGCGCCATGTGCATGGCTTCGTCCATCATGTCATCATCCTGCACCCCGACGCCGTCGTCGGAGAAGCCGATGACCATGTCATCCTTCATCAGCCCTTCCATATCCGTAAGCTCTTCGCCCTTAAGGCCTTTGGTGATGGCCGCATAGGTGTACACATGCACATGGCCTTCGTCCTTCACCTTGTCCCTGAGCACCTGAACGGTGTCAGCGTTGTCCATGACAGGTTTTGTGTTGGCCATCGCAATGACCGTGCCATAGCCGCCGTAAAGCGCCGACATCGTGCCGGTGTTCACGTCTTCTTTGTACGTCAGGCCCGGATCCCGCAAATGGGTGTGCATGTCAATGAAGTTGTGGACAAGAAGCTTGCCTTCCAGATTCACATCCTTCGCCGTGTCATCTTTCAGGTTTGCGCCTATGGCCGCAATGAGGCCGTCTTTGATCAAAAGGTCGCCCTTCTCAATCCTGCCTTCATGAAAGATCCGCGCATTTTTAAATAAAATCGTTGTGCTCATTTGAACTTCTCCTTTAAAGCATCACTCACACACTGTGGCACCAGTCCGGACACATCACGCCCGTACGACGCCATTTCCTTGATATTACTGGAGGAAATGAAGGTGTTTTCCAGCTCGGTCATAAGAAAGACCGTTTCAATGTCATTTTCCAAATACCGGTTCACGTGCGCCAGCATTGATTCATAGTGATAATCCTGGCTCGCCCTCAGCCCGCGCACAAGCGCCATGGCCCCGACTTTTTTGGCGTAGTCCACCACCAGCATGTCACTGGCGTCCACATGGACATTGTCCATGTCTTTCAGACTTTCCTTCATCAGCGCCACTCTTTCCTCCACACTGAATAACGTGGTTTTGTTCGGGTTGAGGAAAATCGTCACGTAAACATCATCAAAGAGCCGTGTGGCTCTTTGAATGATATCGATATGTCCGTTGGTGATCGGGTCAAACGACCCTGCGTACACTGCTTTTTTCACTGTGTGTCTCCTTTGTATGTGAGGATCTGAAGCCGGGTGATGCCATAGGTCACATCACGCGTCACATCCATCAGGTCATCAAACGTCTCCGCGCTCTCCACGTGGTCTTCCACCACAATCACAGAGCCCTCATTCAGCCGGCCATTCGCCTTCAATCGTTCAACGATATCGTGATTGACAGCCATCCCGTAGGGCGGGTCGAGAAACACCAGGTCCAGCCCCACCTCTTCTTCATCGAGATAAGCAAGGGCCTTGCGGTAATCCATCTTCATCACCCGGGCGTCTTCGATGCCGAGACTCTGAATGTTTTCCCGGATCGTTTTGAACGCTTTGAAGTCCTTGTCAAACACATAGAGCTTCCCGGCCCCGCGGCTCATCGCCTCGATGCCAAGCGCCCCGCTGCCCCCGAACAGGTCCAGGACAGTATCGCCGTCGAAGTACGGGCCGATGATGTTAAACAGCGATTCTTTGTTTTTGTCCGTCGTCGGCCGTGTGCCCGCCCCGGGCACGGCTTTGAGCTGACGGCGTTTATAAAGTCCCGCGATGACGCGCATGGATTTTCCCCATCCTTCCTGTTTCGAGATCGTCCGACACCCCCGCAAAAACGATGTCCGTCAGCTCGTCAAGAAGCCGGGCCAAATCCCGGTTGGCCTGTTGCCATGAGAGGGCCAGTGGCCGGGACATAATGTCTTTGCGCAGGGCCTTGATTTGGTCTTCAAGTGCCTTTGTGGACACATAGGCGCTGTATTGCTCCATAGTGGAGAGTTCCCCGTTCAGACGTTCATACGTCTGAATCAGTTCTCTGAGCTCAGCGTCGGCCTGCACTTTCCGGACAGCGTCCGCAAAAGCTTTGTACTCGTCTGTCTCCTTCACCGCATCGGTGAAAGTGTACACGGCGTCATACTTCATGGAACACTCCTTTGGCCAGACGTTCGGCCTGACGTTTTTCCAGTTCCGCTTCCACGGCTTCCTGACGGACGGCGCGGTGGTAACGGATGATAATGCTTTGGGCAATGCCGATGGAACACAGGGCGGTGACTGTCGATGTCCCGCCGGCACTGATAAGAAGTAACGGCACTCCGGTCATCGGGATGAGTCCCGAGACCCCGCCGATATTGACGAACAGATGGGCCGTGAAATACGTCGCAATGCCGATCAGGGTCAGCTTATCGGTGGTGTCGTTGATCTTGATGGCGTAGTTGAACATTTTAAAGATGATAATGCAGTAAAGGAACAGGATGATGCCAAAGCCGAGAAGACCGAGTTCTTCGACGATGATGGCCGAGATAAAGTCGTTCTGCGCTTCCGGGATGTACCCGTATTTCATCAAAGAATTCCCGAACCCGCGGCCGATGAGACCGCCGTTCACATACCCGACAAGCCCGTTGACGGTCTGCCAGGAAGAGTTGTAAATGTTTTGTAAAGGGTGGAGCCAGCTGTCGATGCGGGCGAGCTGATGGGAGGCAAGGATATTCGTAGCCCCCAAAATAACGACCAGCACCACAAGCGCCCCGACCGCCATAAACGACAGGCGTTTGATGCGGGCGTAATAATTATACGGCGCGCAAAGCAGAATGACGTACGCAATGGCCGCCAGAATAAGCGACGAGCCCAAATCGTTCTGCCAGAAGGCACACACAAGAAAGGCCGTCCCGACCATGAACAACGGATAAATAACGCAAATCCTGAGTTTCTGGTCCGACACCGCGGCCCGCACTCTGGCCTGACGGAACTTGGACGGGTCAATCATCTCCGGCAAATTCCCACAGGACACCGCCATGATGAGGATGAGCACGAGCTTCATGAACTCGACCGGCTGAATCGTGATCTTCCCGATCTTGATCCAGGCGTGGGAGCCGTTGAGGACCCACAACCGGCACACGAGCATCAGCACCAGAACGATAAAATACAAGACATAAAGAAAGCGCCGCGACATATGCCGGGGCTGGAAATTATGCGCCAGAAGGGACATCCCAAAAAGGCCAAGCAAAACATAAGCCGCCTGCTTCAACATGTTTTTGGTGGCGTAGACAGTGCCGTACTTGGCCGCCATCCCGACCGACACGTCGCCGATCATGACAATGCCGAACACAGACATCGCGATGGTCACAATCAAAAGCAGCCGGTCCATGCCCCGCTTATGCAAAATCATATGTAAAGACGCTTTGGTGCGCGCGAAAAATGCACTCGGTTTCCTCAAAGCTGAATCCACTCCTTCTCAGAGGCCTTGAATACCCGGTAAATCGAATATCCGGAGACGTTCCTGAACGCTTTGTCGAGTTGTTTCTGCTGGGATTTGGACGGCACAATGTCCGTATACTTGCGCCAGGCTTTCATAAAATCCTCACGGCTGATGCCGCCTTCATAAGCCTGCTCGACCGCGTTGTAAAGTGCAATCACATCAATGATGTCCTGTGTGCTCCAATCCGGATCCAATGGGTAGTCGTACATAGCTCTCCTCCAGTCTCCCCATATTATACATGAAACAGACACATTTGTGAAACAGAAAAGGCGGGATGCCCTGTTTGGGAAAAGCCTGAATTTCCGGGATTTCACAACCTCTGGAAAGGATATTCCGAAGCCGTGCAAAGCCGTGGAAAAATACAAAAGACTCTGTTATAATGAGTCCCGAGGTGAACATCAAATGATTACAAACGACCAACTCGTCTATGATACAGACCCGATGATCCGTGAGATCAGCCAGGACGTCCCGCTCCCGCTCAGCGACGAAGACCGTCAGCTCGGGCTCGACATGCTGGAGTATTTGAAAATGTCACAGGATGAAGAGCTTTCCGAGAAATACGACATCCGTCCGGGCGTTGGTCTGGCCGCCGTTCAGGTCGGTCAGCTCAAACGCATGTGCGCGATTTACATTCCGGACGAACCGGATGAAGACGGCAATGTCGATCACATCGACCAGTGGGTGCTCGTCAACCCGAAGATCATTGGTTACACGCCGAAGGTGTCCTACCTGCGTAACGGCGAAGGCTGTTTGTCCGTACCGGAAGACCGCAAAGGCATCGTCCCGCGTCATGCCAAGGTCACTCTGACCGGTTATGACATCCTGACCGACAGTGATGTACGCATTGTGGCCCGTGGTTTTACGGCCATCTGCCTGCAGCACGAACTCGATCATTTTGACGGCGTTCTGTATTACGACCATTTCAATCAGGAAGACCCGAACCGTCCGATCCCGGGCGCGATGGTCATCGAATAACGGCAGGACAACCTGTCGTTTTTTCTTGTTTTCAAAAAAAGTCATATGTAATAAAATAATAGTATGAAAGCACGATTCAAAATCATTATCACACTGGTTCTGATCATAGGCATGGTCCAGTGTTACCATAGTGAAAGCGGCAGCATCCTGCCGAGCGCCGGCGTGTACTTCCAGGGGCTGATTGCCAAAAGCCACATGATGAAGGAAGGCTACACCGAAGCCATGGACGGCGGCGGCCGTCTGGAGGTGCTCACCTACAACCACCACCTCACCCGCCTCGGCAAGGACGTGGAAAAGCACATCACTGTATACCTCCCGGCCGGCTATGACCCGGCCGTCCAATACAACATCCTCTACATGCATCACGGCACGGGCGGCGATCATACAACATACACCGGCACGGCGGATGAACCGAAGGCGTTCACGTATTCTCTCGACCACATGATTGCAAACGGGGATATGGAACCCACAATAGTGGTGTGCCCGGAAAACAGCTTCACCTACGATGCGCCGGAGGACTCCCTCAACGACTATCTCGATGAGTTTTACGGCACAGTTATTCCCCTTGTGGAACAAACATATCTCACCTACGCCAACAAAGACACCTCACCCGAAAGTCTGGAAAACTCCCGGACGCACAGGGCAGCGGGCGGTTTCTCGCTCGGCGGCCTGATCACCTGGCGCAACCTGAACGACCACAACGACTGGTTCTCCCAGTACATGCCGATCAGTTGTCCGGCCTACCTCGATGAATACAACGAAATCAGCTATCCGTACGAGTCGAGAACATGGGCCCGGGTGATTGAAGAAAACGTCCGTGACTCTGGCTATGCGTATGATTATCAGATTTACGCCGCCTCCGGGGAATATGACTATTTGCGCACCCAGACCTGCCAGCAGGTGCAGGATTTGCTGGAATACAGCGACCTGTTCCAGTTTCAGAAAGAAGCCGAAGACATACCGCTCTCCGAAACCCTGAGCGATGACGCCTTCACCGGCAACGTGCATTTCTTTGTGGAAAAAGACCTCTGGCACTCATCCGCCGATACCGTGCTGTATTTCGGGTACTACCTGCCGATGATGTTTCCGCCCGATGTGATCAGTATCCCGGTTGTTCCTGTATTTTAAACAAAAAGTGGCTGCCCGGGGCAGTCACTTTTCACTACTCTAATAATAATCGCGGCACACCGTCACCATGTCGGTGATATAACTGCGGGCCGTGTCGACAACCCCTGCCGGCAGACATTTGGCAAAGGGTTTGATTTTACAAATATACTGCTCACGCATCAGCGGTAAGTCACATGCTTTGCATGTGTCAATCACATGAGCCATCAGCTTGTTTGAGAAACAAAACGCCGAAAACAACGCCACGTTATGCACGTGGGCCCGGTCGAGTTTTTGCACAAAGGCATCGGCCTTTTTTTTGGCTTTCCCGCGGCATGAAAATCCGATGACCACAAGGTCATACACAGCATTTTCGTCGAAGCTCTCCGGCGACACACACTGCGCCCGCACGCAGTCCGCAATTTCATGGCCCAGCGCCCGGACTTTCTTGTCCTGATCCGTTGTCACAACGATGATGTTCATGCACATACTCTCCTTATTACCGAGTATACGCCCGGAATGTGAACTTTACTTGAACATTTTCAGCGCTGCATACGCACTCACGAACCCGCCGGCGAACCCGCACACATGGCCCGAAAAGGAAATGGACGGCACCAGGATTCCCAGTGCCAGCATCAGTCCGACCGAAGGCGCCAGTGAGTTCCACACCGGTTTGAAGCGCCGGGCATCGGCCACGGACAGCGCCGCCACGGCGCCGATGAGGCCGAAGATCACGCCGGATATGCCCGCACTCACACTTGTGCCCCCGATGCCGGTGATGATGTAAAACACATACGCCAGACCGCTCGTGGTCAGCGCCGCCACCAAAAGGACGATCAGATATGCCCTTCGCCTGAGCACCCGCTCGCAGAAATACCCCAGCGACCAGAGCGCATACAGGTTCATCACCAGATGCATCAGATTGTAATGGAGGAAGTTCGCAGTGAACAGCCGCCAGTACTCATGGTCAATAGCGACGGCCGGCGCGTAATACGCGCCCATCCCGTACGCCTCCAAGGCCGAAAACGACAGGGTTTTGAAGACAAATGCGCCGCAAAGATAGACGCCGATACACACCACGATTAACAGTGATGTGACCGGCGCTTTTTTCATTTTCTCTGTGTTCATGTCCTACTCCTCCGGCAGGAATTCAAAGATGGACATCTGGTCGATGACAACGTCGTCGTTCACGACAGGCTGGTTCCTTTCAATGATGTCGTCGAAGCTCATCAGGGACAGTAAGTTATCCCTTGTGACCGGCACGGCGCCCAGTTCCACCAGGCGGAGATTGCCGCTGTAATATTCATCCGGCGTCATCCGGTGCAGAACAAGCAGGCGCGTCCAGTGGTAGTGCAGGTTTTGCACGGCCGTGAACCACGTCGCCCCGCTGTTGATCTTGGAGCCGACCACAATCTGCATGCTGGAGAGACCGCAGATGTAAATATTACGGTCGAGCGTATGGGTGACGTTGAAGTATGCATAAGGGTCAACGGCGCACAAGAGCACCATCTGGCCCTCACGGATTTGTTTTTTGTACTTGCGGGCATTGTCAAGCATATGGTCGCTCACGAAGAGAATGACCTTGCCCCCGCAGCGCAACATCATCCGCACGGCGTATTCTTCCACGCCTTTATTGTTCGATGCGGCCAGCGCACGCCCTTCATCGCAGGCTTTCGTGACGATGTTTTTCGTCGCAAAGTTCAGATGACGGGTCGTGTTTTGCGGCCCGGCGACGGAAATGACCCGGTCGTCAATCAAAGACAGGTTGCCCGAGGAGTAAAGCACCAGAGGCATCCGGCTGTCCAGACGCCTGAGTTGTTCCGGGTAATCATCTTCGTATTTCGTGGTGACGTGGATGTGCTCGTTTTCCATGTTGTGGAGCGCATGGAACAAGTCCGGCAGAAGCTGCGCCCGGGCGATCATCTTGCCGGCAATGCGTTCATCAATGCCCAGAATCTGCGTCATGGCCTCATAGCGCATCCCGATCAGCGCCGACACGTCTTTATTTTGTTTACTCAGCACGGCTTCCACATTGGCCCATTCATCGTCCGTGAGCGGATCGATATCAGTCGGGATCAAATCCCCGCAATACAGGATAACCGTCAGAGAATCTAATGTCAGTTTCAGTTTCATAGTACTATCCTCGCTCCCCATTATAACACGTGTCGTTTTGATTTGTATATGCAAAAAAAGCGCCTCACCCGAAGGTGAAGCGCTGTGGCTCAATCTTAGAGAGTGCCCATTTTTTCTTTGACGGCTGCCTGTGCTGCGGCCAGACGTGCGAGAGGCACGCGGTATGGCGAGCAGGAGACATACGTCAGACCAACTTTGTGGCAGAATTCGACAGTTCTAGGGTCACCGCCGTGTTCACCGCAGATACCCAGCGTGATGTCAGGGCGCGTTGCCTTACCCTTTTCAGCGGCCATCTGTACGAGCTGACCAACGCCTTCCTGGTCGAGGGTTGCGAACGGATCATGCTCGTAAATGTTGTTGGCATAGTAATCCTTGAGGAACTTGCCGGCGTCGTCACGGGAGAAACCGAATGTCATCTGCGTCAGATCGTTTGTACCGAACGAGAAGAATTCTGCTTCTTCAGCAATCTTGTCAGCCGTCAGTGCAGCTCTTGGGATTTCGATCATCGTGCCGACTTCGTACTTCATGTCGAGGCCGCTTTCAGCGATGAGCTTGTCAGCAGTTTCTACGACAGTCTTCTTGACGAACTTCAGCTCTTTGACTTCACCAACGAGCGGGATCATGATTTCCGGAGTGATCATCTTGCCGAGTTCTTTGGAGACGTTGATGGCTGCTTTGATGACAGCTGTCGTCTGCATAGCGGCGATTTCCGGATAAGTGACGGCCAGACGGCAACCACGGTGACCAAGCATCGGGTTGAATTCAGCCAGGGATTCCACACGGGCCTTCAGAGATTCGAAGGAGATACCGAGGTCATCGGCGAGTTCCTTGATTTCGTCATCTCTGTGCGGCAGGAATTCATGAAGAGGAGGATCGAGATAGCGGATAACCACCGGATAACCGTCCATCGCGCGATAGAGTTCTTCGAAGTCACCCTGCTGATATGGTTCGATGAGAGCCAGAGCTTTTTCTCTGTCTTCAACAGTTTCAGCCGTGATCATCTTACGGAAGTTGAAGATTCTTTCTTCGTCGAAGAACATATGTTCTGTACGGCAAAGACCGATACCTTCAGCACCGAAGGAACGTGCCTGTTTTGCGTCACGCGGCGTGTCGGCATTCGTGCGGACACGGAGTTTGCGGACTTTGTCAGCCCAGCCCATGAATGTTTCGAAGTCGCCGGAAATAGCGGCCGGAACAGTCTTGATGCGTTCTGCGAATACTTCACCCGTGGAACCATTGAGAGAGATCCAGTCTCCTTCAGTGAGCACACGGCCATCAGGCAGCGTGAGTGTCTTCGCTTCTTCGTCGACGGTGATTTCACCGCAGCCGGCAACGCAGCAAGTGCCCATACCACGGGCAACGACGGCTGCATGGGACGTCATACCACCGCGGACAGTGAGGATACCGTGAGCGATGTTCATACCTTCGATATCATCCGGGGATGTTTCGTTGCGGGCGAGGATGATGTCCTTGACACCGGCTTCGCCTGCGGCCATAACATCAGCGGCCGTGAAGTACAGCTGGCCTGTAGCGGCACCCGGGGATGCGTTCAGACCCGTGGCAACGGCCTTGGCTGCCTTGTAGGCATCCTGGTCGAAGTTCGGGTGAAGCAGCTGGTCAAGGGCCTTAGGGTCAACCTTGAGCAGGGCTTCTTCTTCCGTCAGCATGCCTTCTTTGACCATGTCAACGGCAATCTTCAGAGCGGCCTGAGCCGTTCTCTTACCGTTACGTGTCTGCAGCATGAACAGTTTGCCATCTTCAATCGTGAATTCCATGTCCTGCATGTCTTTGTAGTGGTTTTCAAGAATGTCGCAAGTTTCCTTGAACTGCTTGTAAACCTCAGGCAGGTTGTCTTTCAGCGTGGAGATTGGGTTTGGTGTACGGATGCCGGCAACGACGTCTTCACCCTGAGCGTTCATCAGGTATTCGCCGTAGAGCACGTTTTCACCCGTGGCCGGGTTACGCGTGAAGGCAACACCCGTACCGGAGTTGTCATTTCTGTTACCGTAAACCATCTGCTGGACGTTAACGGCTGTACCCCAGGAACCAGGGATGTCGTTCAGACGTCTGTACGTGATGGCACGGTCGTTGTTCCAGGAACCGAAGACGGCTCTGACGGCTGCCATCATCTGTTCTTTCGGGTCCTGAGGGAAATCAGTGCCGGCATGCTTCTTGTAAGCTTCCTTGTACTGAGCAACGACTTCCTTGAGGTCTTCCGCCGTCAGTTCAGTGTCGTACTGAACGCCTTTTTCTTCCTTGATGGCATCGAATCTGTGTTCGAAGTCACTCTTAGGGAAGCCCATAACGACGTCCGCAAACATCTGGATGAAGCGACGATAAGAGTCATAAACGAATCTTTCGTTCTGTGTATCAATGGCGAACTGTTGAGCGACTTCGTCATTGAGACCGAGGTTGAGGACCGTGTCCATCATACCCGGCATGGATTCTCTCGCGCCGGAACGAACCGATACGAGTAATGGGTTCATAGGATCACCGAGCGTACGGCCCGTGATTTCTTCCAGCTTTTTCAGGTTATCCAGGATTTCTGCCTGAATTTCGTCAGAGAGTTTTGCACCATCTTCATAGTACTGGGTGCAGGCTTCTGTCGTAACCGTGAAACCCTGCGGTACAGGCAGGCCGATGGATGTCATTTCGGCCAGGTTGGCGCCTTTGCCGCCGAGTAAGTTACGCATGTCCTTATTACCTTCTGAGAAAAGGTAAACAAACTTCTTCATAACTATCTTTTCCTCCTTGTTTTTCAACGCTCATATTATACTACATCATACCGAGGTCAATCAACCTGAAAAAGCTTACATTCACGTGAATTTTTAAGCATAACCGGATGAAAGCGTTTACTTCACAGGTCATCAAAAAAAGACGGGGAGAAATTATTCCCCATCCTCACTTTGTTTTGTCTGTTCTTTGCCACGGACATATGCCCGGACCAAAGAAATTAACGCCAGCGACCCGGTGACAAACGTTGTTTTCGTTCCCTTCAACGCTTCATCCACCGCATGCTGCCAGGACGGATCGGTCTTCACATCGAGATTGTCCCGGAGCTCTTCGACCGACGCCGCCCGGCGGTGGTCGAAGGTGGTCACGGTGATATCATCCGTCAGCTCTTTCAGGATGCCGATCATTTCATGAATGGCCTTGTCCCGGAACGCCGAGTAAATCACGGCCACATCGCCGTACTCCCTGGCGGTTTCGAAGAACGCTTCCATCCCCTCTTTATTGTGGGCTCCGTCAATAACGATCAAAGGGTCTTCGTGGATTGTCTCGAACCGTCCGGCCCAGTGCGCTTTGTACATCCCGAGCTGGGCGTCTTCGACATCCACCGGGAATTTGGTCTTGATGCACCCGAGCGCGGTTAAGGCCAGCGCCGCATTTTTCACCTGATACTTCGCCTTCGTATCGATGGCGTAGCGCTCCCCTTTCCACGTGAAGGTGATGTAGTCATCGTACACCACGTTTTCCGGCATCACAACCTGCAGCAGCCTGGACTGATGCTCCTTGCAGACGCGGCGGAACACCTCCAGGCATTCCCCGCGGGTTTCCCCCGTCAAATAAGGCACGTACTTTTTGACAATGCCGGCTTTGTTTTCGGCGATGGACGCATACGTGTGGCCGAGATAGTCCACGTGGTCCAGCCCGATGTTCGTATTGATAGCGAGAATCGGGTGAATGATGTTCGTCGCATCGAGCGTGCCCCCGAGACCGACCTCAAAGATGGCGAGGTCAATGCCCTGATACAAAAAGTACACCAGCGCGATAAACACTTCAATCTCAAACATCGACAGTTCATACTTCAGCCACAGCTCCAGATACCGTGAGGCAATCGTGGTGATGACCCGTTCACTGATTGGGGTGCCGGCCACCCGGATAATGTCCAGACGGGAGGTCATCGGCGGGGACGTGAACGTCCCGACCCTGTAACCTGCCTGGGAAAGCACTTCGTACATATAGTTGACGGTGGAGCCCTTCCCGTTCGTGCCGCCCACATGCACACAGGTCACACCGTTTTGAAAATCAAACACCTCATGCATGCACGCCTTGAAGTGATCGAGTGAGTACACGCGCTGCGGTTGCCCGGCCATAAAGGCTTCAAATTCCGCATACGTTTTGAACTCCCTTGTCCCTTTCAGACGTTTGACAAACGTGTTCGCCCCGGAGAGTTCCCGGTAGCCCAGGTCAAAGAGCAGTGTCCGGTTGAACATGTCCGCGTTCTGCACAAGCACACGGCGGAAGGCAATATTCTCCACGGCTTCCAAAAGCGCCCGGATGACCTCATTGGCCTTCTCTTCATATCCATTGCCGAGCATCACATAACTGACGCTTTCCATAAACTGCAGCTCCGCCAGTCCGGCGAAGTCCGTGCCGTCATACGCCGTCAGCAGCAGTGTCCCCGGCCCCCCGAGATAGCCTTCGAGCTCCGTGCCTTTGAACCGTCTCTCGAGCATGTTAAGCAGGCCTTTGTCGGCCAGTCTGATTTCATACATCATTAACAACCCCCTACACGCAAAAGAGGATGCGCGCATCCTCTTAAAGCTTTTCAAATCTTTCGACATTGAGCACGAACACCGTCGCACCGCCCACAAGCACATCGACCATGATCGGGGTGAAAAATTCGCCCATTTCCGTCGGCGGCACCGTCGGCTCTTTGACCACGCGTTTCTTTGCGTTTTCTTTGATGATGTCCATGGCCCCTTCGACCTTTTCATCATTCGTGCCGAGCAGGAATGTCGTGTTCCCCTTCTTCAGGAATCCCCCGCTCGTCGCAATCTTCGTGATAAAATATCCGCCTTCGGTGAGCGCTGTGCTCACAGCCGTGGCGTCATCGTTGTTAACAATCGCAATCAACAGTTTCATTGTATAACCTCCTGTCGTTTTCCAGACAAATCATACCATACTCGGGGAGTGTGTGTAAAACTATTTTCAGTCCCCGGTGATGGTCTCGTACGTCTTCGGCAGAAACACATGGCAGTATTCCTGGAGTAAATACGTATCGGTCATGCCCGACACAAAATCACACACCAACAGCTCCTTCGGCGTCTCCAGATACTGCGCATGGAAATCCTGCAAATACTTTTGGATGCCGTGCCGGGCTTCGGCCGGGTTGTCCAAATCGTCGTAGTAAATATCATACATCTCCTTTACCATCCGGATGAGCTTGTCATTTTCCCTCACGAGAGCCGGGTTTTTGTGGATGTGCACGGAGATAAAGTCAAAGAGCTCCTGCAAAGCCGCAAACACCGGCCCGGAAAACTCGAGGTACGGTTTCTGGTAGGAGTTGATGACCAGGTCCGCAATCAGGTGATTCACGATGGAATCATTCCCATCCCCGATGACCGAGGTGATGCTTGCCGGTAAGTCAGAGCGCCTGATCAAGCCGACATTGATGGCGTCATCAATGTCCTTGCCGACGTAGGAAATGACATCGGAAATGCGCACCACGCAGCCTTCGAGTGTCATCGGCACGATTTTCAGGGACGCATCTTCTTCATGCCAGCACGCCTCGTATTCGCGCATAAAATCCTCTGCGGTCTTATCGGGATTCGGCTTGTACACCCGGCTGATCATTTCTCCGTTGTGACACAAAATCCCGTCGAGCACCTGCAACGACACGTTGTAGCCGTCGCCCTTGCGCTCCACATACAGTAAATCCCTGACCGAGTTGGCGTTGTGGCAGAAATACCCGAAGCCCCTCTCCCGGAGACATTCATCGAGCGCCCTTTCCCCGACATGCCCGTACGGAGCATGGCCAAGGTCATGGCCGAGGGCCATGGCTTCGATCAGGTCGCAGTTAAGCGAGAGCGCGCGGCCAATCTGGCGGGCAATCCGCGACACCCACTGCACGTGCAGGGAGCGCTTGGTGATGTGCACGTTTTTGAAAAACGACAGCGCCTGGGTTTTGTCGACATAACGCCGGTACGACTTGGAATACAGGATGCGGTCGATATCGTGTTCAAACGGCCAGCGGATGTCAAAGTCATACGGTTCTTTGTGGGACACCGAGAGTTTGATGGCGGCGCTGTTCGGGCACGCATACGGGGATAAGGTCCGGTCCGCACTTTCGGAATTCATCAATACGTCATGGATGATTTTTTCTTCTTTTTTCATAGGCATTGTCCTCACTTTCCATTATAATGAACGCGGTGATTGGATGCAAAACATACAGAACATTCTGACAGACTGGTACAAGACAAACAAGCGCGATCTCCCGTTCCGGAATGAAAGCGACCCGTATAAAATCTGGGTCAGCGAAATCATGTTGCAGCAGACAACGGTCAAGGCCGTCATCCCCTGCTACAAGCGGTTTATGGACGCCTGCCCGGGCGTCGCAGAGTTGGCTGCCAAAAGCGATGAAGAGGTGTACAAGCTGTGGGAAGGCCTCGGCTATTACCGCCGGGCCCGCCATCTCCACGAGTCCGCGAAATATATCATGAACGAACTGGGAGGAGAAATGCCCAAAGACTACGAGAGTGCGCTGAAGCTCAAAGGCGTCGGCGCCTACACCGCCGCCGCCATCAGCTCCTTTGCCTGGCACGAGCCCCGTGCGGCCGTGGACGGGAACGCGCTGCGCGTCGTGGCCCGCATTACCGGCCTGCGCGACAATATCGCGGAAGAGAAAACGAAGAAGAAAGTTACGGACATCATGAACGGCTGGATGGACGGGGTCGATTCGGCCGCGCTCAATCAGGGTGTGATGGACTTCGCCAATGCGGTGTGCCTGCCAAAGCATCCTCACTGTGAAGACTGCCCGCTCACGACGCACTGCCACGCGTACAACCATCATGAAACCGACGTCCTGCCCGTCAACATCAAAAAGATCAAGCGCAAGGAAGCCCGTTATGTGACGGGGATCATCACATATGAGAATCAAATCCTGCTGGTCAAAAACGCAGAGGGCCTGCTCGAAAACATGTACGGCCTCGTGCAGTACGAGTGCGAAAGCCCGTTCTCGTTTTGTGAGGCGTTTGCGGAAGATTTTGGCGTGACCCTCACCCCGGTCGATGACCTCGGTGAATTCAAACACGTCTTCACCCACCGCACCTGGCATATGCACGTCTATCACTTCGTGCTTTCAAAACCTTTGGATGGCCTGATGAGTCTCAAACAAGCGCAGGACAAACCCGTCGCCACGGCCCACAAAAAAATTCTCACGTCCTTTTTCTCCTGAAAAGGACTTTTTGTTTGGCGTGATGTATAATGAAGGCAGATTCCAGGAAAAAGGAGACAAGACAAATGGCTTTAAGAAAAGACTTCCTGTGGGGCGGCGCGATTGCGGCTCACCAGGCTGAAGGCGCATGGGATGAAGGCGGCAAAGGGCCGTCCATTTCCGACGTCATGACAGGCGGCGATGTCAGCCACCCGAGACGCATCACCGATGGGGTGATTGAAGGCGAAAACTACCCGAACCATGTGGCGGTGGATTTCTACCACCACTACAAAGAGGACATTGCGCTCTTTGCGGAAATGGGCTTCACGGGCTTCCGCACGTCCATCGCCTGGACGCGTATTTTCCCGAACGGCGACGACGCCGGACCGAATGAAGAAGGGCTGAAGTTCTACGATGACCTGTTTGATGAATGTGCGAAGTACAACATCGAACCGATTGTCACCCTCGCCCACTTCGAAATGCCGTACAATCTTGCGAAGAAGTACAACGGCTTTATGGACAAACGCGTCATCGACATGTTTGTGAAGTATGCGGAAGTATGTTTCAAACGCTACAAGGACAAGGTCAAGTACTGGCTGACGTTCAACGAAATCAATAACCAGGCGGCCAACCCGTCCGACCACAACCTGCTTCAGGAAGGCGCGGTGCTCGTGCATGAAGGCGACAACCCGGAATACCTGATGTATCAGTCCGGTGTGAACGAACTCATCGCTTCGGCCAAGGCCATCAAGATCGGTCATGAAATCAACCCTGACTTCAAGATCGGCTGCATGATTGCGATGGAATGCATTTACGCCAAGAGCTGCAAGCCTGAAGACATGATGGCGATGACCGGCGCCATGCACAAGCGTTACTGGTTTATGGACGTTCATGCGCGCGGCGTGATCCCAACATACATGACGAACCTGTGGGACCGCCTCGGCTATGACATCGACATCAACGACGAGGAAAAAGCAGCCCTCAAAGAAGGCACGGTTGACTACATCTCTTTCTCGTACTACATGAGCAAGGTCACGGAAGACTTCGGCGACAACACGTACAACTTCCACGAACCAAAGGACTATGTGGACAACCCTTACCTCAAAGTGTCCGACTGGGGCTGGCCGATTGACCCGCTCGGTCTGCGTTACTCGCTCAACTATATCTATGACCGTTACGGCCTGCCGATGATGATTGTCGAAAACGGCTTCGGGGCATACGACAAGAAGGAAGACGACGGCTCTGTCAACGACGATTACCGCATCGACTATTTGCGAAACCATATCAAGTGCATGGTGGACGCTGTCAATATTGACGGTGTGGATCTGCTCGGTTACATGATGTGGGCGCCGGTGGACATCGTCTCCGCCTCCACGGGGGAATACGACAAGCGTTACGGCTTCATCTATGTCGACCGCAACAATAAAAACGAAGGCGACTTCTCGCGTTCACGCAAGAAATCGTTCTACTGGTACAAGGGTGTCATCGCTTCTAACGGCGAAGACCTCGGATAACTCATACAGGCGCTGTGATGCACAGCGCCTTTCGTTTGCGCGAGAGAAATCCTTCTTTTATAATGGAAACAAACAGGAGGAGTATGTATGAGTACAATGAGACGCAAAGAGCGTGAAGTCACGGATCCAAAACTGATTGCGGAGATGCTCAAGGTGTTCGACCAGTGCGTCGTCTGTATGTTTGACGAGGACGGCTATCCCTACGCGGTGCCGATGAGCCCGGGCTGGGAAATGGATGAGAACGGCCTGAAGGTGTACATCCACTGCGCCCCGGCCGGTCATAAGATGGAACTGATGAGAAAGAACCCGCACGTGTGCGTGGTGTTCAGCGCCTTCCAGGATTTTCCGGAAACGCCCTACAAAGGCCACAAGCACGACTACCGCAGTATTATCGCCAAGGGCACGGTGACGTTTTATGACGGGCATGACAACTACGACATTTACAAGCGCGGCCATACCCTCACCCACACGTGCAACCACCGCCCGGAACACGCCCTGTCACCGGACAGGATTCCGCCGATGCTGATTGGGGTGATTGACTGCCCGCGTGACCAGGTCACGGCCAAGGCCGAATTCCCGGTCAAAAGTGTCGAAGATGTCCCGTTCCGCGACATCCGCATCATCCGCGGCGAAGTGCCGGAGGACTTCCACGAAGAGCTCATTAAAAACATGTAGGCAAACAAAAAGCGGCATCATGCCGCTTTTCGTGTGTCTTTAAGCCTGACCGCCTTCGATGACAAGTTCATCTTCGTAATCCACGCCGTATGTGTCGAGCAGCGTTTCTTCGTAATCTTTGTGGAAGAACTTCTCATCCGCAAGAGATTCGATTTCATCATCAATCCACGCTTTCAGCGTGTCATTGCCCTTCGTGACCGCCGGGGCGATTGTGTCTTCATCACCGAGGGTGGAGATGCCGACCGTGTAGCCGTCATTCTGTTTGGCGTAGGCGATGACTTCGGTATTATCGTTTGCCCAGCAAACGCCGTTGCCGTTTTCGAGGGCGTTTTTCGCATTCGCATACGTGTCATACTTCTGGAGGTTGATGTCCGGATAGTTTTTCGTGAGATACGTTTCGGCCGTCGTGCCGGAAATGACGATGACGCTCTGGTCGCTTGTGATGTCATCGAGGCTCTTGATGACATTGTCGCTCTTCGACACCACACCGAGGGCGACCTTCATGTACGGCAGGCAGAAGTCAACTTCTTCCGCCCGTTCGCCGGTGACCGTGAAGTTGGCGAGAATCAGATCGACCTTGCCCGACTGCAGGTACTCAATGCGGCTGGCTGCTTCCGTAGAGACGTAGTTCACGTCCACGCCGAGGTCTTCGCCGATGCGCCTGGCAAAGTAAACATCGTAGCCCTGATACTCCCCGTTTTCATCCACATACCCGAACGGGTTTTTGTCGGAGAAGACGCCGATATTGATTGTGCCGTCCGCCTTGATGTCATCCAGCGTACGGTAACCCGTTGACGATGACGAGGATGAGGACGAACCGCAGGCCGCCAGGGACCCTGCCAGTGCGATGGATAAAACTGTCTGTGCGATTGTTTTGAATGTCATAATCATTCCCCCTTCTTTCTCGCTTCAAACGTAAATGTACTAAGGAACTTCTGTCCTCTTTCTGTCTGTGGTTTGGTGAAGAACGACTCCGGGTCGCTGTCTTCAAGAATATGACCGCCGTCAAGGAAGAGAACACGGTCCGCAATGGCCCGCGCAAAGCTCATTTCGTGCGTGACAATCAGCATCGTCCGCCCCTGAGAGGCCAGATTCAAAATAACGTCAAGCACTTCACGGACCATTTCCGGGTCCAGCGCGGCTGTGACTTCGTCAAAGAGCAGGATTTCCGGATGCATGCACAGTGAGCGCACAATGGCCACCCGCTGTTTCTGCCCGCCGGAGAGTTCCCGCGGATAGCTGTCCGCCTTGTCAAGCAGACCGACCCGCTCCAGAAGTTCTTTGGCTTCCTGTGTCACTTCGCTCCTCGCCCGCTTCTGCACCTTCACCGGCGCCAGCAGGATATTGTCGAGCACTGTAAGATGCGGAAACAGGTCATAGCTCTGGAACACCATCCCGATGCGCTCACGGTATTCCGGCAGGGACCTGGTGTCTTTGAGGTAAGAGACGTTGTCAAGCAGCACATCCCCGCCCTGGATTTCTTCCAAAGCGTTGATACACCGGAGCAGCGTACTTTTCCCCGAGCCCGACGGCCCGACAATCACAATCACCTCGCCCTGATGGACATCGAAACTGATGTCATCAAGGATCGTCGTCTCACCGAACTTCTTTGTGAGATGCTGGATGGATAACTGAATATCACTCATACTTACGTCCTCCATTTCGCTTCAAGATGTCTTGAAAGCAGACTGATTGGGAAACAAGCCGCGAAGTACAGCAGGAAAATCATCAGGTACAACCCGAAGGCTGCGTTCGGACTCGTCATCCGGTTAGCTTCGATAATCTGCTGGGCGACTTTGAGCACTTCCACCACCCCGATCATCAGGATCAGACTCGTCGTCTTGATCATGCGGGTGATGAGGTTGATGGAGAGCGGAATCATCCGGCGGATGGTTTGCGGGATAATGACATAGCGGTATGTCTGGGCTTCTGTCATCCCGAGCGCCGCGGCACTTTCATACTGGTGTTTCGGAATGGCCATCAGCGCCCCGCGCATGAGGTCACTCATCTCGGCCGTGCCCCACAGGGCGAACACGATAATGGCGGCCATTTCCCCCGAGAGGTCCCAGCCAAACCAGCGGGTCGTTCCGAAGTACACGATGAAGAGAAGCACGAGCTGCGGCATGATGCGGATAAACTCCAGATACACACGGAGTAAAGCTTTCAGAACTTTATTGCGGCTGATAAACAGCGTGCCGAGAAGTGCCCCGCACGGGATCGAAATGACCACCGCAATCAGCGACACCCTCAGCGCCGTCCATAAGCCGAGAATCAGGCGGGTCAGATTGGACCCTTTGAGTAACACCTCAAGACCCAAATCCGGCATAGCGCAACCTCCTTTCCACATAACTTCCCAAGAGGGAAATCGGTAAAAGGATGACCAGGTAGAACATCACGAGTAAGAACAGACATTCCGTCGTTTTGTAGTAAAGGCCGATGAGGTCCTTGGCCGTGAACATCAAATCCATCAGGCTGACTGCGGAGAACACGCTCGTCTCCTTGAGCAGGAAGATGATGTTCGCCATCACCGCCGGCATGGCCGTGGCGAGGGCCTGCGGGAAGATGACATAACGCATCGCCTGCATGCGCGTCATCCCGAGGGACATCGCACTTTCCCGCTGGATCTTGTCAATGCCTTCCAGCGCACTCCGGAACGCCTCAATCATATAACTGCCGCCGAGAAAGCTCAGGCCGGCCACCCCGCACACTTCCGGGTTGGTCGCAATGCCGATCTTCGGCAGACCATAGTATATAAAGAATAACTGCACGAGTAACGGTGTGTTGCGGCTGAGCTCCACATACGCCTGCACAAGACGAGAAAGCACCGGCACTTTTTCATACAGAACGATGGAGCCCAAAAGGCCAATGATCAGTGCAATCACGATGCCCATCACGCCGAGTCTGAGTGTCAGCACCGCGGCCTTCTGATATAAAGGCAAATAGGACACAATCACATCCCAGTTCATCGTTCATTCCCCCCCCTTCGAAAAGAAAACACCCGACTGTGCAAGCCGGGCGTGACATTCATGTCTTAATCAAGCGGACCACGGTAAAAAGCCTGAGAGTCCTGACGCCCAGTGAACTTGTCGCTCCGACAGCAACACATACAAGATGTCATGAATCTTACGCTTTTCATCATTCGTTCCCCTTTCGTTAGTGCCCAGTTTAACACGGTTCGTTGTATTTGTAAATCAAAATGATAATATTTGTATTAAGCCTAAAAAAAGAGCCTGAATTTTATTCAGACTCTTCCTGGCGTTTCTTGTCGGCTTCGTCATAACGGCGGATGATGCGGGCGACCACCGGATGGCGCACGACATCGACGGCCGAGAGGAATACAAAACGGATGCCCTTGACGCCTTTGAGCAGCGAGAGCGCTCTTTTCAGCCCCGAGGTCTGGCCCGGATGCAGGTCGATCTGGGTGATATCCCCGGTCACAATCATTTTGGAGTTGAACCCGAGACGGGTCAGAAACATCTTCATCTGGTTGTCGGTCGTGTTCTGGGCTTCGTCGAGAATGACATAGGCATCGTCGAGCGTCCGTCCGCGCATGTAGGCAAGCGGTGCGATTTCAATCACGCCTTTTTCGACCAGCCGTTCGGTCTTGTCACTGCCGAGCATGTCATAAAGCGCATCGTAAAGCGGCCGCAAATACGGGTCGATTTTTTCCTTCAGATCCCCCGGCAAAAAGCCCAGGGACTCCCCGGCCTCGACCGCCGGACGGGTCAGGATGATCCGCTTGACCTCACCGTTTTTAAGCGCCTGCACCGCAAACACCACAGCGAGATACGTTTTCCCCGTGCCGGCCGGACCAATCGCAAACACGACGTCGTTCTTCTTCATCGCGTTGTAGTAATCGCGCTGGCCGACGGTTTTCGGGGTGATGAGCTTGCCCGAATATGTGCGGGCGATATGCGTCGCATAGAGCGAGTCCATCTGATCGAGTTCCCCGGCCCTTGCGAGCGAGACAGCGTACAGCACATCTTTGGCCGATAGGTTCACGTGACGCTTGAGCATCTTCAAAAGGTGCCTGCAGACGTCCTCCAGCTGGTCATTTTCCTGTGAGAGCGTGAGGGTATCCCCCCGCAGGGACAGTTCCACGCCGAACTCTTCTTCCAGAAGGCGCAGGTGGCTTTCCCCCGGGCCGCAGAAATTCTGGATATCTTCCAGTGTACAATCTTCAAGTGTGAACATTTTCGTCATACACATCTCCTTTGGGACAGATGAGAAAAAAGGAGTCTTCCGACTCCTGATTTCGCGTTATTTTCTTCTCTTGCGCTGATTCTTGCGTGCCGCTTCAGATTTCATTTTTCTTTTCAAACCTGGCTTCACGTAGAATTCTCTTTTACGAGCTTCAGCAAGGGTTCCTGTCCGCGATACCTGACGCTTAAAACGACGCAAAGCATCATCGAGAGATTCATTTTCTCTTACCACAGTCTTAGCCATTAAACATTCCCCCCTTTACTGAAAGATTTTGAACCAAAAAGATTATACAAAACATCACCGTAATTTGCAACAGGAAATTTCAAATGTATCCTACGCCTCATCCCCGAGCAGTTTCACACCCGCGCTGGCCCCGATCCGATCGGCCCCGGCATCGATGAGTTCTGTCATAAACCGGTGGGTGCGGATGCCTCCGGCCGCTTTGACCTTGACACCCGGACCAACAGTCTTCTTCATCAAAGCGACGTCTTCCACCGTGGCCCCGCCGGTGCTGAATCCCGTGGACGTCTTGACAAAGTCCGCCCCGGCCTTGGCCGCCAAACGGCAGGCTTCGACCTTTTCTTCATCCGTAAGCAGGCATGTTTCAATAATGACCTTGACAATCTTGTCATCGCCGGTCGCATCGACGACCTGTTTGATATCATCATACACATCATCCAGACGGTCGGATTTGAGTGCCCCGACGTTAATGACCATATCCACCTCGTCGGCCCCGTTGCGGATTGCATCTTTCGTTTCATACACCTTCACAGATGTTGTATTGGCCCCGAGCGGGAAGCCGATGACCGTGCACACCTTGACCGGCGTGTCTTTGAGCAGTTCCGCACAAAGTGCCACGTGGGTCGGGTTGACACACACCGAGGCGAATTCATACTTGATTGCTTCTTCGCACAGACGCGTGATATCCGCATCCGTCGCATCCGCCTTCAGATTCGTGTGATCGATATACTGATTATATTTCATCTTCGTCTCCTTTTCCGAACACTGTTTCAATGGCCTGCAGCGCCACAAACTTATCCCCCGGATACGGCACGTTGCCCATCGGGGATGCCATGTACTGTTCATGGCCCTTGCCCAAAAGCAGGATGATGTCATCCGCGCACGCCAGCTCGATAGCCTGGGCAATCGCAATGCGGCGGTTGGTGATAATGACGCTGACCGGGTTCGTGATTTCTTCCTGCATCATTTCGCACAGTTCCTGCACGTCTTCATCCCAGGCGTCTTCCTCCGTCAGAATGACCTGGTCGCAGTATTCATTGGCCAGGCGGGCCACGCGGCGGCCAATCGATTTGCGCCGGCGTCCGGACGTCCCGAACACGGCGATGATCCGTCCCTTCCCGCGCACGCTGCGCGCAAATTTGAACACATTTTCATACGAATGCACATACTGGCAGAAGTCCACGATGATATGAAACGGCATATCTGTTTCCAGACGCTCCATCCGCCCGTCAATCGGGTGAATGGCGTCCATGGCTTCGATGATTTGTTCCATCGGCATTTCCAGTGCCCGCATAACCGCAATCACGGCCAGCAGGTTCGGCACGTTGAATGCCCCGAGCATCGGCACACTCACATGATACGCCTCGGCCTTCATATACAAATTAAATTCCGTGTGGTCGATGTACGCCGTCACGTCTCCGGCCATAATATCGGCCCTGTGGTCGATGCCGTAAGTAATCCGGCGGCCCTTGACATTGGCGGCATTGGAACTCAGGTAGTGAATGAACTGCACGGCGTCCGCATTCAAAATGCAGTAGCCCTTTTCGTTGACGAGTTCAAACAGCTTGAGCTTGGCCTTCATCAGGTTTTCCAGCGTCCCGTGGAAATCGAGATGTTCGTCATACAGGTTCGTGAACACCGCGATATCAAAGTCCACCGAGTCACACCGGTGCAGCGCCAGACCGTGACTGGAGGCTTCGATGGTGACGCCCTTGACATTGTCCTTCACCATCAGGGAAAGCACCCTGTGGAGATACAAAGTCTCCGGCGTGGTGTATACCGAGCGGATGGTCGTACTGCCGAACTGGGAGTCGTTCGTGCCGATATAGCCCATCTTCAAATAATGGTTCAGCACGTCCTTGACCATCAGCGCCACGACCGTCTTGCCCGAGGTCCCCGTGACCCCGATACACGTCATCTTGTAGGACGGATAGTCGTAGAAAATATTGGCCACCCGGTTGAGCTCTTTCATGACATCGGCCACCTGAATGTACAAAACACCCGGGTACTTGCGCTTGAGCGGCTTTTCATGAACGATGCACTTCGCCCCCTGAAACACCGCATCATCGGCGTACTTATGCCCGTCGGTATTCAGGCCTTCGATACAGAAAAACACTGAATCCTTCCCGACATAGCGGGAGTCGCTGTGCAGGGAAAGGACTTTAAAGTCTTCTTCGACCTCGAAAAGTTCGTTAATTCTTTTCAACGGCCTCACCTCCGATGAGCTGTCCGTTGTCTTCTGCGACAACGCGCAGTGTATACACGTGATTGAGTTTGACAGGTTCCTCCGTCACAACGCGCAAATAGTCCGACGCATGGCCCGTGGCCTTGCCGTCATGGACTTCTTCAAAGAGCACATCCACCTGGCGGCCAACCTGCTTTTGAGCAAACCGATGTTTCAGTTGTTCGGAAAGGGCCATCAGCCGGTGCACCCGCTCCTTCTTCACATCCCCCGGCAACTGTCCGCGCATCTTTGCGGCTGGTGTGCCAAGGCGCGGCGAGTACGGGAACACGTGGAGCTCGGTGAACGCGCAGTGTTCGATCCAGTCATACGTCACCTGAAAGTCTTCTTCCGTTTCCCCCGGAAAACCGACAATGACATCGGTCGTGACCGAGAGGGTTGGCAAAGCTTCTCTGAGCTTAATGAGTTTGTCTTCAAACTCCTCAGTGGTGTAGTGCCGGTTCATGCGTTTGAGAATCTTGTCACAGCCCGATTGAATCGGGATGTGGAGATGGTCCACAATGACATCGCTCGAGGCGATGAGATTCACAATCTCATCACTCACCTGACTCATTTCGATGGACGATATGCGCAGGCGGGCGAGGCCTTTGACCTTCTCTGTCAAATCCACCAGCAGGTCATAAAAACTGTAATCGTCGAAATCAATGCCATAGCCGGCGGTGTGAATACCGGTAAGCACGATTTCCTTAAAGCCCTGATCACACAAATCCTGGGCCTGTTTCAAAACATCTTCCGGCTTGCGCGAGCGGACATGACCGCGCGCATACGGGATGATGCAGTAGGTGCAGAAATTATTGCAGCCATCCTGAATTTTCATAAACGCCCGGGTGCGGTTTTCGAAGCTTGTGATGGCGAGTTCTTCAAACGTCTTCTCTTTCATCACATCCCGCACATCCACAATCTGACGGCCGTTTTCAAGATAGTCGTGCACATAGGATGTGATGTGGTCACGGTGCCGTGTGCCGAGGACAATGTCCACGCCCTCCATGCCGGCGACCTGACCGCTCGCCACCTGCGCGTAACAGCCCACAACGCAAATCACAGCGTCCGGGTTGGCCCGGTGGGCCTGGCGGATCATCTTGCGGCTCTTCGCATCCCCGGTGTTTGTCACCGTGCAAGTGTTGATCACATACACATCGGCCGGTCCGGGAAACGCCACGGCTTCATAACCGTCCTGGCGGAACAGTTCGAGCATCGCTTCCGACTCATAGGAGTTGACCTTACAGCCGAGGGTCATAAATGATACAGCCTTCATCAGGCTTTCACCGCCTTTTTGATCAGCTTGCGGTAAATCTTTTCGCTCATCAGATCCCGGTTTAACATCTCATCGAGCACCCCGTGATAGTCATACGCCTCGAGGCATTCCGTGATTTTCACCACGTCTTCAACCGACGGTGTGCGCTTGCCCTTGTAACCGCCGAGAATGACGGTGTTGATCAAACGCCCGGAGTCTTTCATAAAGATAAAGACGCTCTGGAACTCTTCGTGCCAGAAGTCGAGATGACGGTCGTCCTCAAACACCTTCACGAGCGAGGAGAAGTCGGTGTCAAACACGCGCATGCCGTAAAGCTTGGCAGGCATGTCCATCGTCACCGGCTGGTTTTTCACATACTGCATGTGCTGCTTGAGGGAGAGGATGCCGTAATCGAGGGTGTACCAGTCGTTGATAAACCCTTCGTAGTGCGGCAGGTAAATCCAGCGCCCTTTATCCTTAAAATGCGGCAATTCTTCGAGCAGCGGCTTGAGGTCGCTGTTGAACATGCGCCGTTTTTCGTCATACGTAATATGATTGAACGTATCATAGTATTCATTACAAAAAGCATCGTACGCGCAGTCGATGCGCCACTGGTTGAGCAGGCCGTTCACGAGCACTTCGCACGAAAGCAGGTCCAACACCCGGCGGATTTTGAACTCCACCTTGCAGTCCTTCAGCATCGCTTCATGCTGGGCCATATCTGCGAACAGCTTCGTTTTCTTCACCGCCACCTGAGTGCCGTATTTGTTCATTTTTTCAATAAATCCCATACTCACAACTCACTTTCATAACTGATCACACTTAAGAGGTACAAAGGCGCGGTTTCACTGCGCAGGATGCGCGGGCCGAGCCCGCAACGTGCGAAGCCCATGGCTTCCATCGCTTCAATCTCGCTTTCATCAAACCCGCCTTCCGGCCCCACCACAATCGTCACGGAGGACGGATGCGAACTTAATGCCTGACGGAGCGCAGACACTTCCCCGGCCCGGCCGGACTCTTCATATGCCACGAGATTGGCCCCGGAGAGATAATCTTTCAAATCCTCCACCCTGACAGGCTCATGAAGCACCGGCACACTTTCCCTCTCGGACTGCTCGGCGGCTTCCTGCAGGATTTTCTCAAACCGCTCCCGTTTGGACGCAAACCGTTTGGCGTCAAACTTCGCCACACTTCTGCGCGCCTGAAGCGGAATGACTTCGCTCACCCCGAGTTCGGTCGCCTTTTGCAGGACAAAGGTGAATTTGTCGCCTTTCGGAATGCCGTACACCAGCCGGACATCCACCGTGGGATCGTTGTGCTCTTCCACCTTTGAGACAATGCTCAGGGAAGAGGCGCCTTCGTCATCGATGACGCATAAAAACACGTGCTTGTCTTCATCCACCACATGCACATGATCGCCCGGACTATATCGCATCACCCGGCTCATATGTTTGGCCATGCCGGCATCACACACAACGTGTGCCTCCCGGATCTGACTGTTTTTGACAAAATACCTCTGCATAAAAACCTCCACGCATACTATACCATGTTTGACAAAGTGTGCCAACGCTAAAACCCCTGTCCAGGCACACGAAAGCCGGCCTACATGAGGCCGGCCACATTCAGGGTGAAAATAAAGATAAATAACGTCAACAGCGATACCAGGGTGCTCGTCACCACGAACTCCCCGGCGAGTGCGCCGTCACCGCCCATGTTTTCCGCCATCGGGAAGGACGAGGTGGCCACCGGGGTCGCAAACACAATCAGGATCAGGAACCGTTCCACAGCGGAATATCCTGCGGCATACGCCAGTGCATAGGCGGCCAGCGGGACGAGAGTCATCTTGATCACAAGCCCTCTGGCAAGAATCGGCGCGTGCTCTTTGGCCGAGCCAAAGTTCAGCGTGCCCCCGAGGATAAACAGTGCCAAAGGTGTGCTCATATCCGCAATCGCCGTGACCACATCATCGATGGATGAGGCCAGAGGAATTTGCAAAAGCCGGAACAGAAAGCCTGTCAGAATCCCGATAATGAGTGGGTTCGTGACAATCTTTTTCAACAGTGTCAGTGCCTCCGGCTTCGAGCCGTTGTAGTATTCCAGCACGACCACGGCCATGACGTTGTAAAGCGGAACGACCGTGCCGATGACCATTGTCGCCATCGCCCGGGCGCCTTCCCCGTAAACATTTGTCATCATCGGCAAGGCAAAAAGCACGATATTGGAGCGGTACACCGCCTGCACGAACACCCCGCGCTTCGCATTGTCCCATAATACGCGTGTCATCAGCGCCATCATCACTCCGATCAGGGCGAACACCCCGAGATAGATGAAAATCACCACCGAGGCATTCAGGCCCGTGCCCTCGCCGGCGTGGTACATGTTGGAAAACATCATCACCGGAAAGAAGCACTGGAACACGATTGCATTGAACCGATGCAGTGTGCCCTCATCAGCCCAGCCGACCTTCCGGCTCATCACCCCGAACATAATATAAATCACAAACGGCGCCACCGCGGTGAGCGCGATTGTAAAACTTGACATCACAGGTCATCACTCCCCTCTGCACAGGACATCCTAACATAAAAACGGGTCGTGGAACCAATCAAATAACTGAAACATACTCTAAGCCAAACAGGCAAAAAGACCGCCGGAGCGGTCTTGGGTGTTAATCGAGGTCTTCGCCGTTGGAGGCAATGCACTTTTTATACCAGGCAAAAGAGTCCTTGCGCAGGCGTTTGAATGTGCCTTCGCCGTAGTCATTGGCGTCGACATAAATCTGGCCGTAGCGCTTGCCCATTTCACCTTCGCCGTTGGAGACAATGTCCACGCAGCCCCAGTACAAATAGCCCATCATGTCAACCCCGTCGATTTCGATGGCGTCAATCATGGACTTGATGTTGGCGCGCATATAGTCGATGCGGTAGTCATCATGCACCGTGTCATCCTCAAGCTTGTCCTTCCAGCCGATGCCGCTTTCCACGCACCAAAGCGGTTTGTGGTAACGGTTGTACATCGTCAGGAGGGTAATGCGCATGCAGTCAGGGTCGGTCGCCCAGCCCCAGGCATTCGTCTTTAGGTAAGGGTTTTTGACCGCGCGGGCCTTGGTGATATCGCCGTTGCCGTGGCCTTCCTCGAGGTCTTCGTCATCATGCGTCGTGACCACGCCCGAGCCGTAGAGCGAGAAGCTTAAGAAGTCATTCGTGTAGTTCTTGATGAGCTCCATGTCCCCGTCCTGCACCGGCAGCACGATGCCTTCGCGTTCATACTCCTTGAGACGGTAAGCCGGGTAAATCCCGAGCATCTGCACATCGGAGTAGAAGAACTTGCGGTCTTCCATCATCTTCGCCGTGAGCTGGTCTTTCGGATCGGCCGTGTACCCGTACACCGGTCCCGCCGCCAGCATCATCCCGACTTTAATATCAGGATATTTTTCCTTCGCCAGCTTCATCGTCCTGGAGTTGGCCAGGAACTGATGGAATGTCGCACTGGCGATGTTCTGCGGGGTGCCCTGATACAGAGCCGCTTCCACAAACGGCGCCTCTTCAATGCAGTTGATTTCATTGAACGTCAGGTAATACTTCACCCGCCCGTCGAAGTGTTCAAACAGAGCGGCCGCATATTTCACAAACAGATCCACGACTTCACGGCTTGCCCAGCCGTTGTACTTGCGGCTGATGGCCAGCGGGTTTTCGTAGTGTAATAATGTCACGAGCGGTTCAATGCCGTACTTCAGGCACTCATCAACAACGGCGTCATAGAACGCCAGCCCTTCGGCATTCGGCTCTGCCTCTTCTCCGGTCGGGAAGATACGTGGCCACTTCACGGAGAAGCGGAAGCACTTGTAGCCCATTTCCGCAAACAAAGCGATGTCTTCTTTGTAGTGATGGTAGAAGTCAGACGCCTTGTGGCTCGGATAATAATATTTGTCGCTCTTGTCATAGAACGGAAGCGCCCCGTCCGGCAGCGAGCGGGTGTCGGAGTGGAAGCACAGCGGGGAAGATCCGGTTTCACCGTCCTCCTTTTCCCACGGCACCTGACGCGGCACGCCGAACGCCCCGTTCGTCATGATGTCGCCCGTGCTCAGGCCTGCGCCGCCTTCAAAGACGCCGCCTTCATACTGGTTGGCCGCCGTTGCGCCACCCCATAAGAAATCTTTAGGTAAACTCATACATCAAATCCTCTCTTTCTCAGAATGTGTTTGCTTTATATATATGTCCGCGGGCATTACCCGAAAACAGTGAAAATAAACAGCGAGCACAGGAAGATGGCCACGGCCGGCGGGTCGATGTGCGTCCCGCACTCGGTGTTGAACACGCGGCCGAAAATGTCCGTGATCACTTCCGCGATGATGCCCATCACCACGGCCAGCACAAGGTTGTGCGTATACATCATGGCATAGCCCGCCACAATCGTGATCTGGTGGGTCGCTGGAAAATACGGGTCGAAGAAGCAGAACACAAGCGAAAACGCCGAGACAGAAAAGCCGATTGTATAAAGCCCCGAAGCTTCCCCGAAATAACCGGACAGTAAAGCCACGCACCCCGAGAAGAGGGTCAGATACAGCCAGTACATTGTGTTGTCCTGCTGGAGAAAACGGATGCCCCGTAAATTATAGTGTTGTTCCTGGTTAAAGAGAATGCGGCCGAGCACCCCGATTGCACACACGGTGATGGCCCCCTGGTCCGCCGGCAGGCCGAGCGCAACCATCAGGGAGAAAAACAGCCACCCCAAAAGTGCACCGAGTCCGCCCATCAGAAACACCCGCACATCGCCGGTGAATGCCAGCGAGCGGCCTGTTTCGAACCCGCGGATCTCGTGATGTTTGGCGGCATAGGCCGTCGCAAAGCCCGCGCCGTTGAAAATCACAGCCGGCAGAAAAATAAGGTTGAGCACATGGGCATCAAACACCGCCGTGTCAATCCCGCACGTCGCCAGAACAGCCGAAATAAGGCCGACCAGACCGGTCAGCACGAACGTCTGGGTACCGCCGATGGCCGAACCGGCCACCCCCGCTGCGAACGCCAGCACGCATTCCATGAGTGTTACGTTCATAGGTTGTCTCCTGTAATGAAGTTCAGCAATTTCTGTTTTTATTATAAAATCACAGCCCATAAAAGAAAAGACAAACAGAAACAAATGATAAATTCCTCCGCCTGTGGTACAATAAATCCCGGTGATAACTATGGACAAAAACATGATGATCCGGTGCTTCATCAACATCATCGACTCCCGCCACACGTGGAATTACGAAACCATCAGTGAAACCGGCATCGCCGCTTCACTGGAGAAGTACATCACACAGGTGACCGATGACCCGCAGGCTGTCAAAGCCTGGCAGGAGTTGATCCGCACCCACAAAAAAGACTTCGATGTGCTGGAAACAGGCACCCTCTCCCTTGAGGATGCCAACCTGCTCACCGAAGCCATGCGCGCCTACAAACGTGCTTATCTGATGAAAGAAGATGCCTGACAAAGGCATCTTCTTTGTTTGTTTATCCGTTCTGAATACTCTCGTACACCTGTTTGGCGAGATAGAAGTTGTAAATGTACAGGCCCATGAACACCACTGTGACGATTCCGACAATCAGGGCAAGAACACCCACATTCGCCGCAACGAGAACCGTCAACACAATCGAGCCCACAACTCCGAAGTTCATGTACTTCATCATGTCGGCGCTGTGCATGTCGGCGCTGTATTTTGTCTCCAGATCACGCACACCCCGCACAATAAGCAGGTACACGTAAACCGACAGCGGCCAGCAGAGCATCGGCAGGATACTGATTGTTCCCCCGACAAGTCCGGCCACAAAGATCACCAGAGCAAACAGCGCCGCGGCCATCGCAAACGGTTTGAGCCTGGCGAAGTTTTCCGACTCTCTCATCATCTCCCGCGCCCCCAGCATGATCAGTATAAAGCCGAGCCAGTCCGGAATCAGGTCGATGCTGTTCACCGTCAGATTCACAACGAGAAATACAAGTCCGATTAAAATCTTATTCATACAATAATCACCTTTCTTCCTTTTTGGACATACATTTTCTTCTTATTCATATCAAACATACCTTCATGATTCTGCGCAAATTCCCCACTTTCATTATAAGTTCTCATTGGTGTCCATGGATTGACCCCGTTTCCCCACTTCCATTGTAGCGCTTGTTTGGCACAAAAACATGTTTTTGCGTACTCTTTAAAAAACATTTAAGAAATAAATGCCCCTGGAAACACAGCAAAAAACCTCCGGCCCGAAGTCCGGAGGCTGAGTGGGTGTTAACACCAGAAAATCCGTCCGCCGCAACACAGGTTGAGCAGCAGGTTCGCCAGAAACAAACGGATGCAGAAGTTGTCCGACATCACCGGACGCCCGTACTCCTGCGAGGTCGTGCGGTACATCCCGCCGCGCGCGCCAAGCGAAGCGTACAGCATGCGGTACTGCATGTTCTGGGGGTTCATCTGGCAGGCGGTGGCCGCAAATTCACGGGCCTGGATCAAGTCCCCCATCCCCTGCTTACAAATCGCGGCATAGTAAAACCACACATCGGTTTTCTGTCGGACACTTTCCAGACACGACCATGCCCGGGCATAATCACGGGCATTGAGATATGCGGTTGCCTGGTTGTAAGCCATCTGGTCATTCGTATCATAACCCTGCGATGCCTGACCATACCCGCCATAAGACTGCTGGTTCGTGTAGGAAGAATTGTAGGATGAGCCGTTCTTGCGCATGTCCATGATGGATTTGTACGCATTCTGGACCTGCTTGAATTTCTCGGTATACAAATCCTGGTTCGGATCACCGATATTGGCATCGGGATGGTATTTTTTGGATAACTGACGGTAGGCTTTTTTGACCTCATCGTCACTGGCGCCCGGTGACACGCCGAGAATATCATAAGGATTCATTGTCTGTCCTTTCTCAGGGCCTCGAAACGGGCCCAGACCCCGGAATACAAAATCCCGCGGATGATGGAGGCATTGGTGAGCACCGGCAATGTTTCAAAGACTGCCACGGCCTCAGCCATCATCATTTCGAGTAATGACTCCACATACGTTTCCAGGTCCTCACGGTCCCTGATCGGTTTGAGCGGGTTGTAAGCACCGCTTTTCACATCGTCAGCGAGATCATCCCAGGCGTCCATCAGATAGATGAACCGCCCCAGCATGTCCCCGAGGGTGAAGAGTTCGTCGTGCCACGCATCATCATACGCCGTGATGGCCCCGAACACCTGACCGAAGGCTTTCGTCATTGTATCGAGATCCGTGCATTCCTCGTCTTCGAGGGCGCTGATGTGATCCAGACCGTCTTCAATCGCCTGGATTGTATCGGGATAGGCTTCACGGATGGCCGGCATCAGCCTGCCGAGACGTTTGGCGTTTTTCTTGTGTTTGCCTTCATCCTTCACATCGTCGAGCGCTTTGTAGTAAGAGAGCGTGATTGTCATCGCGGCACAGTACGAGGAGATTTCGTTGCGCGTGAGCGGAACCTTGCGGAGCGGGTGGATGACGCACCGCTCAGTCGTGACTTGTTCATCCGGTTCTTCAAGTCCGGACAAAAGCAGGTACAGAAACGTCAGATCGTTGTTGTGGAAAGGGGTGAAACTCAGGCCGTAGTCGTCTTTGAGCTTGTGACACAGGCCGCAGTAATAGCCCCGGTAACACGTCTGTTCGTCTTCGGACATCACGCGTTTGGAAGGCTGGATATACCCGAACATTTACGTCCTCTTGGAAAACTCACGCCGGCATTTCGGGCATGTGATGGTGATTTTTCCGCGGCCTTTCGGCACCCGCACCATCTGTCCGCACGACGGACAGCGGAAGTACGCATTGGCCGGGTCAGCCTTGCGCTTGTTGCGGAGGTTCTGATGGCGGCGCCACGGCGCCGACATGTTGTTGAACCAGGCGGTGTAGCGCTGGTTTTCGTTGTAGCGGGCATAAATATTGCGGGAAAATGTCCGCCAGATATTGATCCCGAGGATCACGTAAATTGCGATTGTGAGGAAGTTATAAACAAGGGTCACGCTGCGCAGGAACATCGACAGGACGACAAGGATCATCGCCAGCACCAACAAGTGCTTGTTCAAAGTGTCTGTTCCGTAACGGCCTTGCATAAACTGCATCATTTTCTGTCTCATGGAAATCATCTCCTTGGATATTGGGTGTACTCTACCCCCGCTTTGTGAACGGGGCATGAACAGCGAAAGACGCCGCTCACAGAGAGGCGCCCTGGCTTTGTTTATTCAGAATAAGAACCTGTCGATACGAGGGATTCCGCGATCTTCAGGGCTGTGTTGCCGTAGATGGCGAAGCCCAGACCTTCGGAGTCATCGGACGAAGATTTCGCGTTGACAATCCCGATGCAGTTCCCGTCTGCGTCAAACAAACCACCGCCGGAGTTCCCCGGGGAGACGGCTGCGTCTGTCTGGATGACCGTCAGAGTGATTGTCTTGGTCGACGACTGCTGGCTGGCCCACGGGTTGCTGGAGTTGCCGGAGGACGAGGAATCGTCATCCACCGACACCGTGATTGTTCTGTTCAGCGCCGAGATAATCCCGGACGTGATGGAGTTCGAGAATGTCCCTTCAGGGTTACCGACGGCGTATGTCGTCTGGCCCTGGACGAGGGAGTCCGTATCCGCAAATGTGGCGGCTGTCAGGCCCGTCGCATCGATCTTGATGACGGCGATATCACCGTCCGTGTAAGAGCCGACGAGTTTGGCCGTATATTTCTTATTGTCAACGGTTGTGACCTGAATGTTGGAAGCCCCGCTGACCACGTGCGCACATGTGATGATGTAGCCGTCTTCACTCATGATGACCCCGCTGCCGGCGCCGCTCGTCACCTGCGAGCCATACCAGAAGGAATCGGTTGTCATGGATTCGGTCGTGATGGCCACCACGCTGGCGGACATCTTTTCTGCAACCGTTGTCGCATCAGAATCACTCGAAGACGAAGACGTCGTGCTGGCTGCGCCGTCGGTCGTCGTGACGACCGTGGAACCGGTGTTCTTTAACATATAGTAAGCGCCGCCGAGACCGCCGCCAATGCCGAGCACAAAGGCCAGGAGAAGCGTGAAGATCGTCTTCAACGCGCCGCCGTGTTTCTTGCGGTCTTTGTTCTTCTTGTCCTTTTTGCGCTTGCGGCGGGACGTTGTCTGTTCATCACTCTCAGTGCCGTAAGGGTCCTGATCATAAGATGTTGTATCAAAGTTGTAGTTATCGTAATCGTTATTCATGTCTTAAGCACCTGCCTTTCAATGACCATCTTCACTATAAAGGAAATGTTGGGAATAGTTATGGCGGGTTTTTGGGAAAATATGTGAAACTCTACAAATTCAGGAATTTCTCATACACGGCCACAGCCTCCGGCAATGAGGAGTCGAGTTTGACGTCTCCTTCGCCTTCCTTGGCCAGAAGGTCATGGGCTTCGAGTTCACGGCGGAGCTGGCGGGCTGTCCCTTCCGCGCCATCGTAAATCGTGACATCACCGAGAATGTCCGCAATCTGATCCTGAACGAACGGATAATGCGTGCACCCGAGCACCACGCTGTCGACCTTGTCCTTATAAGGATCGAGGTACTTGTGAAGCAGCGCCTTCACCTCTTCGCTTTCCGCATCGCCGTCTTCGATGGCTTCGGCCAGTCCGACACAGGCCACTTCATGCACCGTCAGACCTTTGCCGTAGGCTTTGTAAAGTTTATGATACTTGTCGAGCTTGAGCGTGTTGGCCGTGGCGAGCACGAGGATGCGGGCGTTGTCATCCGCCTGCGCAGCCGGCTTGAGGGCCGGTTCGATGCCGATGATCGGCATGTCCGCATACACGTTGCGGGCGATTGTGATCGCCGCACTCGTGGCAGTGTTGCACGCCACCACAACCGCCTTGGCCCCTTTGGCCCGGAAGTTATTGATGGCTTCCATCGTGCGGTCCTGTACTTCCTTCAGACTCTTGTCGCCGTAAGGGGTGTGCCTGGAGTCACCCCAGTAATAAAACTTTTCTTCCGGCAGTTCTTTGACAAGCTCGCGCAGGACGCTGATTCCGCCGAGACCGGAGTCAAAGACTGCGATATAATCCTTCATTTTTTCCATATCATGTTTCCTTCTTTCGCAGCCTCTATTCTACAGCGAACAATGCGCCCCGTCAATTTCCGCGCTCACTTTTGAACTGCTTGTCACCTCAGTTTGCATGATGATAAAATAAAGGCATAAGGAGATGAAAACCATGAATGAATTCAACGAAGCATTAAAGAAAGTCTTATTACTCGGCATCGGTGCCGCTGCTTTAACGGCCGACAAGTCGAAAGAACTCATCGAGGAACTCGTGAAACGCGGGGAAATCACCGTTGACCAGGGCAAGGTGCTCAACGAAGAGCTCAAACAGAAAGCCGCCTCCAAAATCAGCGATTCGATGATGGGCCGGGTGGAAAAAATGAGCAAAGAAGAACGTGACGCCCTGCGCGCCAAGCTCGCCGAACTCGACCGCGAAGACGCTGTTGAAGCTGTCGCCAACGTGGTCGAAGACATCACTGAAGGAGACAGCGAAGAGTCATAATGGCTGCCTCATCACGCAAACATGCCTCGGCCCGGCTGACCGAAATCATTGGTGTTCTGCAGAAACATCATATCCTGCACGGACTGACCCCGGTCAGGCTGCGTGAGATTCTCGAAGACCTCGGCCCGACCTATGTCAAGTTCGGACAGATCATGAGCATGCGCAGCGACATGCTGCCGCGGGAGTACACAAAGGAACTCGAAAAACTGCGCACCGATGTGCTCCCGATGGATTATGACACCGTCATCAAAACCATCCGGGACGAAATGACAGAGCCCATTGATGATGTGTTTGAGTCCATCGACTCTGAGCCGCTCGGCTCGGCGTCGATCGCCCAGGTGCATCAGGCCGTGCTCAAAACCGGGGAACATGTGGTCATCAAAGTCCAGCGCCCGCTGATTTATGAAACGATGGAGGCGGATATCCGCCTGCTCCGGCAGGCCTGCCGCATCCTCAAGGTTGCGGCCGGCACGGGTGATCTCGTGGACTTCCGGGCGGTCATTGAAGAGCTGTGGAAAACGACCCAGTTCGAACTCGACTTTATCAAGGAAGCCGACAATATGGACCGTTTCCTCGCCCTCAACCAGGACGTCAACTATGTCACCGTTCCCGGCGTCTACCGCGAATGGACAACCCGGCGGATGCTGGTGATGGACGACGTGGGCCGTGTGCAGATCAACGACACCCGCACCCTCAAAGAGCTCGGGTATGACGTGCATGAAATCGCCATGAAGGCGGCGGAGAACTATGTCAAGCAGTTACTTGACGACGGGTTTTTCCACGCCGATCCTCATCCCGGCAACATCCATGTCATGAACCGCAAAATCGCCTTCATTGACTTCGGGATGATGGGCACCCTCACCCCGTCCACCAGGCAAATCCTGGCCAAGGGTGTGCAGGCCGTGCTCGATGACGATATTTATGACCTGCAGGACGCGTTCCTGATGCTTGTCAAGCCTTCCCAGCAAATCGATGAGGCCCGCCTCATCCGTCAGCTCAACGCCATCGTCGAACAATACAAAACACGGAACTTCAAGGATTTCGACTTTGCCCCGTTAATCGAAGGCTGTTTCGAAATCATCAAGTCCAACCAGATTGCCATTCCGGCCGATCTGACGATGATGACGCGCTCAATGGTCACGATGGAAGGTACACTCGGCCAGGTGTCCGATGAGATCAACCTCATCACCATCCTTGCCAATCATATGCGCGTGCGCATGCAGGAAAACTTCGACACCCAGACCCAGATTCTGCATTACCTGCACTCTTTGTACACCTTCGCCAAGAAGTCCGTGGACATTCCGTCCGTGGCCTTCGACAATATGAAGCTGCTCAAAAACGGGCATCTTCTCGTCAACGTGCATCATCACCACTCCCATACCGAAATGGTCGAGAAACGCACGCATGTCAAAAATATCATCCTCTGTGCTTTGATCGGGATTTTGTATCTCACCGCGGCCCTTGTCCTGCAGAGCGACCTGCCGGATGTCATGTGGCATTTACCATTACCGTCGCTGATCGGATTTTTCACCGGCACAGTGCTCTTCATCCGTCTGCTCTGGCGCCTGAGAGAATAAAAGATTCCGCGTTTGCGGAATCTTTTTACTTGGCCTTGTAAATAGCGAGCGACTTGGCCGGCATATGCACATCCCCGGACAAATCAACCTCTGTGTTGTCGAGCATGTTCACGGCCTGACCGAAGCCCACATGGGCGCTGAAGTCATGATCTTCGATGTTCAGGCACACGAGAATGCGTTCCCCCTCGTATTCCCTTTGGAAGATGTACTGCTGGTTGCGCAGAAGCACTTCGTTGAAACTGCCGACAGACAGCGCTTTGTGTGTGTCACGCAGGCGGATGTACGTGGCGATGAGCTCAGTGAGCTCATTGGGCTGCGGTTCGGTGAGTTCCGGTCTTAAATCGTCATCCGGCTGACCCGGAATCTTGCGCCCTTCAATGCCCCACTCACTGCCGTAGTACACACTTGGAATGCCCGGCAGACACATCTGCAGGCCGAAGAGGAGCGGCAGTTTGTCCTTGTCTTCAAGCTTCGTGGCGATGCGGTCGACATCGTGGTTGTCCAGGAAGGTGACGAGCGTTTTCCCCCGGTACATCTCAAACATATTGCGCTTGAGCGTGTGGGCGATTTCAAAAATATTCAGGGAGTTGAAGCTCGACCAGAACCCTTTGTAGGACGGATAGTCCGTGATGGCGTCGAGGTGGCCTTCGTCGAACATATAGCCGGCGTTATCCCCAAGCACTTCCCCCATCATAAAGAAGTCACTCTTCATCGAGCGGGCATGGTCGGAAATCATCGCCATGAACCATCTCGGCAAGAGGTACGCCACATCGAGACGGAGCCCGTCGATGTCAAAGTACTCAATCCAGTAACTGATGGCGTCTTTGATATAGTTCTGCACCTCCGGATTGTCGAGGTTGAGCTTGACGAGTTCATAATGGCCTTCCCAGCCTTCGTACCAGAAGCCGTCGTTGTAATCGGAGTTGCCATTGAAGTCGATGCGGAACCAGTCGCGGTAACGCGAGTTTTCCCGGCGCGTCTGCACATCGCGGAACGCAAAGAACCCGCGCCCGACGTGGTTGAACACCCCGTCCAGCACCACGCGGATACCGTGCTTGTGGAGATCTTTCACAACCGCGGCGAAATCTTCGTTCGTGCCCAGACGTTCATCAATCAGACGGTAATCCCTCGTGTCATACCCGTGGGAGTCGGACGAGAACACCGGGTTGAAGTACACGGCCCCGAAGCCCTTATCCTGTAAGTAAGGCGCAAAGTTTTTTACGCGTAAAATGCGGTGCTCATTCACCACGCCATCGTTGTAGCGCGGCGCCCCGCAAAAGTTCAATGTATAAATCTGATAAAAAACTGTTTCATGAAACCAGCTCATAATCATTCTCCTTTCTTAAATCACCATCAGGACAAGCATCACGGCGCACACACACACCGCCATGATCAAAGGAAGCCGTCCGGCCTTATACGCCGCCTCTTCCTCCAGTTCGAAATATCTGAGATAGCACACCAGCATCCCGGCATACACCGCAAGAAGTGCCAGTGTCATCATCGTGGCGACAGCCACAGAGAGATGGGCCATCTTCCCGAGCGCCAGGGTGATCATCACCTGCACCCCGGTGAACAGCGTTGTGATCAAAAGCTCACTCGTGAGCGGCCGGTCATACCGGGACACCGTGCCATACGCCAAAAGCCCGTACACCGCCGCCGTGATCAGAAGTCCCAGAGGAAGGTGTGCCGAAACAGCACTTTCTGCGAGCCCCATCACGAGAAGCGTCAGGGCCGACACCCCCAGCACCGCCGTCAGCGTCAGCAGGAACGTAGCCTTGCCCGTGTCGGTGTGACCGGACGGCTTGAATGCCACCCGCCACCACAAGAGATACATGATGCCGCAGGCAAGAAGCACGCTTTCCCCGAAAAACAATGTCATCAGTTCTTCCAGTAACATCTTCTCACCTCCGCAAATGGTTGTGTCTATTTTACCATTGTGCGCCCGTGTTGAAAACACATTTTTCCCAGGCAGAAGAAAACCCCGCATCCGCGGGGTATAACTTAAATCTCGAAATCCACGTCACCGATTTCGTCCGGTGTGACCATCAGGGCCGCCCCCACAGCGCCCGGTCCCGTGTGACAGCACACGTTGAGCGAGAGAGGATCGAGGGCCACTTTGTAGCCGGGGAACTCGGCTTCCAGCTGGTTGATCCAGTCCTGCGCCTGTTCATCCGTCAAAGAAGAATATGCCCCTTTGATAATGACATTCTGACCCGCAAAACGGTTCTCCATGTCATCACGAATCGCATGAATGATTTTTTCCTTCGCCAGCTTCAGACCGCGGGCCTTTGCGAACGCATCGAGCTTGCCACCCTGAATCTGGAGCACCGGTTTCACCTTCAGCACCGTGCCAAGGGCTGCGGCCGTCGGTGTCACCCGTCCGGACTTCTTCAAATATTTCAGCGTGTCCACAACGATGTAAATCGAAGCGTCCATCGCATATTTATTCAAAAGGTCCATAATCTCCTGTGCGCTTTTGCTTTCGTCCGCAAGCTTCTTCGCCTGCAGGACGCTCTGTTTCTGCGTCACGGAAATGCGGTGATTGTCCAAAACATGCACACGCCCGTCATAGTCTTCCGCAATAGCCTGCGCTGTCGCGCAACAGCCGGAAATAGCCGAAGACATCGGGATGTGAATGATGTCATCATAATCGTTCAGAAGGTCTTCCCAGACTTCCATCAAAGCCCCCGGAGCGGCCTGCGAGCTCACGACATCCTTGCCGGCAGCCTGAGCCTCAAAAAAAGCTTCCCTTGAAAGTGAGACGTCTTCGAGATAGTCATCACTGCCAATCGCAAACGACATCGGGATCACGCGAATGCCAATCGCCTTAGCCTGGGCCTGGGTAATGCCAGAGTTGGAGTCAGTTGTGACTGCGATTCTGCTCATAATCTATATATCCTTTCTTAACCAGAGTATCCATCCATATTCCCTTATAAAATACCCGTTTCCCATGATTCTGTCAATCAAATTTCCGCTAAGAAAAGAGGTTCTTGAAACCGACATGTGTTAGTCTTGCAAACAGGATGTGTTCATACAAAAAAAGCGAAGTCCGAAGACTCCGCTCAGTGCATCGCGCTGATGCCCACGCCAAGTGTGCCCGGTCCGACATGCGCACAGATCGACAGCGGCAACATGTCCACTTCGACACTGTGATCCGGGAAGCGTTCCTGCAGTTTGACCTTGAACGCTTCTTTTTCATCCTCATTCATGGAAGAACACAAGCCGCGGATCATCACCGGGGTATCGCTGTATTTCTCTTTGAGGTCGCGTTCGACAAGGGAGAAGATTTTCTCCTCGCCCGCCTTGTGGGACCGGACTTTTCCTTCCACGGACATCGTGCCGTTCCCGATACAAACGACCGGTTTGATTTTCAAGAGCTTGCCGGCGGCAGCGACCGCCGGGGTGATCCGCCCGCCCTTCTTCAAATATTCAAGCGTGTCGCACATCGCATAAATGGCCGCGTCGAATGATTCACTTTCAAGTTCGTCCTTGATTGCCTCTGCACTCATACCTGCATCGACCTTTTCCCTCGCCTGCATCAGGGCGGCTCTCAATGTCACCGAGATGCGGTGGTTGTCCACCACATGCACGTGGTCATACGACGTGGAGAGCGCCTGGGCCGACTGGCAGGATGATGAGAGGTCCGAGGACATCGGGATGTACAACACGTCATCGCCGCGCTCCAGTGCTTCTTCCCAGTGGGTCATGACTTTGCCCGGGGACGTCTGGGACGTCGTGACATTACGGCCGGCGTCCATGGCCTTGAAGAAATCTGCGTGGGTGAGGTTCACCCCTTCCTCATAATTTTCGCCGTCAATACAAAACGGCATGGGAATGACATCGATATTCAGAGCGGCCGCTTCGGCGGCGGACAGACCCGCGTTGGAGTCGGTCATGATGGTGATATTGTTCATAAACTATGTACCTTTCTTATAATGATGACCCTTCACGGGTCACGCTCACTTTACTATTTTATATTTCAATGTCAAGTGTTTTCGTATTGTTTACCAGTTATATTATACAATTTTACAACATTTGTTCGAGCGTAAAATAAAATCCCCGGAACGGGAATCTTACTTCTTATTGGCGAGGAGCGGCTTGATTTTCGCATAAATCTCCGACGCCTTTTTGTTTTTGTCGGACGGAAACTGTTTGACCAGAGCGTTGTTGATGCCGTTTTTCGTCTTGAGACTTTTGACAATCTTGATAATCTTGTCCGCCTCTTTCTTGTCCGGGAAGAGCTGGCGGATCTTGGTTTCCATCTCGGCTTCCTGCTTGATGATGTTCGTGCGCGAGGACAAATCGGCCACAATGGTCACTTCGGTGGCGTGTTTGGCCCAGAAGTTCAGCAGCACCTTATAGCCCGTGTCTTTCGTGACGACGTAAAACGAAGCTTCCGGGTTTTTGGCAATCAGGTAGCCAAGATACGTCGTGAGCTGGAAATCCAGCGCGTTCTTGGTGCCCACATCGGCCTTGTAGTAATCGAGTTTGGCTGCACAGCTCGTGAGCTTGTGAAACAGGTCAAAGGACACACTGTCTGCGTTCTGGGAGTAAAACAAAATCACCCAGTCGTTTTTCGTCAGGCCTTCCAGCCCGGCGAGGCCCTGTTTCCCGACGTTTTCATAGTCAATTAAGTAAATGTTTTTCATAAAAACCTTCTTTCTATGCCCATTATGATACAGCCGGAATCATTATGCAAATGAAAACACCCCGCGGGGTGTTTTCATTAATCCAGATCTTCACCGTTGGATTTGAAGGCTTTGGCCACCCAGGCAAAGGACTTCTTCGGCACGCGGCGCATGTCGAGCAGTTCACTGTCCGTGCGGTTCACATACACAAAGCCGTAACGCTTGGCGATTTCACAGCTCGAGGACGGAATGTCGATCGGGCCCCAGGTGATATAGCCCAGGCAGTCCACGCCATCTTCGATCATGGCCTTTTCCATCGCGAGAATATGATTGCGGTGGTATTCGATGCGATAATCATCTTCGACCGTGTCATTTTCGTTCAGGCTTTCATGCGCGCCCATCCCGTTTTCAAGGATGAACACCGGCATGTTATAGCGGGAGTACAGGTCGTTCATGACCCAGCGCAAACCATCGGCGTCTTTCTCCCAGCCCCAGTCCGTGGCTTCGAGATGCGGGTTGTCCATATGCGCCGCCGCACACACTTCCGAATACGTGGTATCGACGTCGAAATCGCCCGTCTTCAGCGTCTCGGAGCGGTAGTAAGAGAAGCAGAGGTAGTCGCACGTATACTTCAGGTCGTCCTCATCGCCCTCTTCCATCGTGAACATCCAGCCGTGTTTCTTCAGGTAAGCCAGATAGTATGCCGGATATTCACCGCGGGCCTGCACGTAGCTCGTCCAGTCGTTCATAAGCAGGTTGGCCTTCTGCACGAACAGGTTGTTTTCCGGTGTGTTGTCATACGGATAGTACGGCGTGATGGCGCACATGCCACCGAACTGTGCATCCGGTGCAATTTCACGCAGCGCCTTGACCGCCCGGCAGTGGGCAATCATGACGTTGTGCGCCACCTGTGCGAGGTGTGCTTCTTTGGATGTGCCGGCAGGCACGTCTTCCGCATTGGAATAAAGCAGGCGCATGCCGTGCAGGTTTTGTTCGTTGAAGCTCATCCAGTGCTTCACGCGGTCCCCGAAACATTCCATGCACACGCGCGCATAGCGTTCAAACAGATCCACGACCTTGCGGGACGCAAAACCGTTGTATTCTTTCACGAGCTTGTAAGGCATATCGAAATGCACGAGCGTGATCATCGGCGTGATGCCGTGGGCGATGAGTTTGTCGATGAGGTCGCTGTAGAACTGCACGCCTTCTTCGTTCACATCATCGTCCCCGTTCGGGATGATCCGGCTCCAGCAGATTGAGAAGCGGTAGAAGTTGAAGCCCATCTGCGCCATGAGCTCGATGTCCTCATCGTAACGGTGGTACGCATCGATGGCCACCTTCCAGTCCGCATGCCCTTCCGGCGTCGGTCTCACATCGTAAATGGACAGGCCCTTGCCGCCTTCGTCCCAGGCACCTTCCGTCTGGAACGACGAGACACTGCCGCCCCAGTAAAGCTGTTTGTCAAGTTTCATTTCTTTCGTCCTCCTGTGTACGTGTTCATTGTAGACCAGCGCAAAGAGAAGTGCCAATATCCGGCAGGAAATGTCAATGGGGTTTCACATTTGGTTCACGAAATATGATATTTCTGAAACACGGTTTCAGAAAAGATGGGCAAGCCGTCCCCTTTTCCTTATAATAAAAGCAAAGGAGAATGCATTATGATCATCACCACCCAGCTCGAACTCGAACGCGATTTCACCCAGGCCGAAAAATCCATTGCCCGGTATATTTTATCCACGGGAGACGAGGTGCTCCACCTCTCCGCAAGACAGCTTGCCGAACGCTCCTACACATCCTCGGCCAGCGTGGTGCGCCTGTGCCACAAGCTCGGCATCAAAGGCTACAATGAATTCAAGATTGTGTATGCGGGCGAACTCGAGTCCAAACTCCATATCGAAGGCACGGTCGATGTGAACTACCCGTTCACGGACAAAGACAGCGCCGACCACGTTGCCAGAGCCATGGCCAAGATGGACAGTGAGGTCATTCAGGAAACACGCAAACTTTTCGAACCAGCGTACATGGAGCGCATCGCCGATGTGCTGGACAACGCCCCGTGCATTTGTGTGACCGGCGTTGGCAACGCCCTGCTCTGCGGGCTGACTTTCGCCCATAACATGACCCGCATCGGGAAAACAATCATCTCCCGCGAGCTCGCCGGTGAACATATTTTCATCGCCAACGGTTTGCCGAAGGGCTGCGTCACCCTCGCTTTGTCGTATTCGGGGGAAACGGAAGAAACCCTGCGCACGGTCAAAGCCATCAAAGACCGTCATCTGCCGGTCGTGGCCATTACGTCCATCGGTGACAACCAGCTCTCCCGTCTCGCCGACTACACAATCCGGATTGCCTCGCGTGAACTGCTCAACGACAAGATTGCGCCCTTCGCCTCCTTCACCGGCATGAAATACACCACTGACGTCCTGTACGCCCTGATTTTCCAGCGTCATTACAACGATTTTGTGAAGGTAAAAAAGGACTTTGATGACAAAACGGAAAGCCGCATTATGGCCCGGTAAGACGACTCTAAGCATTTTGATTTGAAAACCCTTGTATCTTATGTATAATGAAGGTGTCTTCGGACAGGCATTATGAGGTGACGGATGTCCGCACCTACCGTCCTCGCGAGAAGGCAAAATCTGCAGAAAGTGTCATATCCCCAAAGGAATGACAACGAGGAAAACAAATGAATAGACAAACCAAGAACCTGACATTGATGGCGATGTTTATCGCTATCGAGATTCTCATGTGCGCCGTGCCGTTTCTGGGCTACATCCCGATTGGTCCGCTCAGGGCCACGCTCCTGCATGTCCCAGTGATTATCGCCGGCATCGTGCTCGGCCGCAAACAAGGCGCTTTTGTGGGCGCGGTGTTCGGGATCACATCAATCGTGATGAACACCATTTCCCCGACCGTCACAAGCTTTGCGTTTTCACCTCTTATCTCCGGCAATCTTCTGTCGGCCGTGATTGCGCTTGTCCCGAGAATTCTCATCGGCTTTGTGGCCGGCGTTGTGTATGACCTTCTGCGTCATAAAACCGATACGCTCGCCATGGCCCTCGGTTCTTTTTTCGGTGCGATGACCAACACCATTCTCGTCCTCGGCGGGATTTACCTGTTCTTCGGCAAGCCATACGCCGAAGCCCTCGGCAAGTCCGCGAGTGAACTCCTGCCGTATTTCCTGGGCATCATTTCCACGAACTCTTTGCTTGAAGCCGTGGTCGGCGTCATCATCGGCACGGCCGTGTCAAAAGCCCTGCTCAGACTCAATCCAAGAAGAGAGAGTTCTTACATGCATTAACACCAAGGAGGCGAAAGCATCATGAAAAAACGCATTATTCTCGGCATCACCGGGTCCATTGCGGCCTTCAAAGCCCTGCAGCTCATCAGTGCCCTCGTTAAAGAAGACTATGAGATTGACGTTCTGATGAGTGAAGCCGGCAGCCGCATGGTCACACCGGCCAGCGTCATGGCCCTCACCAAGCGCCGTGTGTACATCGACGTGTTCGATGATGAGCCCGGCCGTATCACCCATGTGGACATTGTCAAAGGCGCCGATCTTTTCATGATCGTCCCGGCCTCCGCCAACACGATTGCCAAACTGGCGAACGGGATGGCCGATAATATGCTGACGAGCGCATGGCTCGCCGCCACATGTCCGAAAATGATTGCTCCAGCGATGAACACCCATATGTACCAGAACATTGTCACCCAGCGCAATCTGAAAACACTGGAAAACGACGGTGTGCTTATTGTCAGCCCGGACTCCGGCTGGCTGGCGTGCGGGGACACCGGCACAGGCAAACTGGCCGATCTGCCGGCCATCCGTCTGATGATGGATTATGCGATGAGCGCTCACCCGCTTCAGGGCAAGAAAGTGCTCGTCACGGCCGGTCCGACGCAGGAGGCGCTCGATCCGGTGCGCTATCTCACCAACCACTCCTCCGGGAAAATGGGCTATGCGATTGCCCGGGCCGCCTATATCATGGGCGCGGATGTGACAATCGTCTCCGGCCCGGTGAACCTCACCCTGCCCGGTGTCAACATCGTCCCGGTCGTCTCGGCGCAGGATTTGTTTGATGCGGTGACAAGCCGTCATGAGGGCACGGACATCTTCGTCCTGGCCGCCGCCGTCGGCGACTTCCGCCCGGCCACGAAAGCCGATCAGAAAATCAAAAAAACAGGGGATGAGCTCACCGTCACTTTCACGAAAAACCCGGACACCCTTGCCTGGCTCGGGGCACATAAGAAGGACGGACAGGTGCTCGTCGGCTTCGCAATGGAAACGGAGAACACCGAACAAAACGCCCGCGGCAAGCTGGAGAAGAAAAACGCGGACATGATCATCGCCAATAACCTGTTCACACCAGGCGCCGGCTTCAAGACCGACACCAACGTGGCCACGATGATCACAAAAGACAAAACCGAACCTCTGGAAAAGATGACCAAGGAGGCCCTTGGCACAATCATTCTGGAGAAATGCCTGGAACTGGAGGACAAAGCATGTTAGCGGCGATTGACATTGGCAACACAAATATCACGGTGGGTTTCTATGACGGGGATATGTTCTCCGGCACCTACCGCATCATCACCACGATGAAAAGAACCTCGGATGAATACGGGGTCTTGTTTCTCAACTTCCTGACGATGGCGGGTCACAAGCCCGAGGACATCAAAGACTGCATTATCAGTTCGGTCGTCCCGAAGGTCAACTACGCCTTCTCCTCGGCCATTATCAAGGTGTGCGGCATCAACCCGCTCTTTATCGGTCCGGGGGTCAAATCCGGTATCAAAGTGTCCATCGACCACCCGTCGGCGCTTGGCCCTGACCGCCTCGTCGATGCGGCCGGCGCGCATTACACATACGGGGGCGACTGCCTCGTGATTGACTTTGGCACGGCCACGACGTTTGACGTCGTCACGGCTGAGGGCGAATTTATCGGTGGTGCGATTTCCGCAGGTATCGGCATCACCGCCGCCACCCTGACATCCCAGGCCGCCCAGTTACCGGAAATTGAAATTTTCCGCCCTGAACATGTCATCGGGAAAAACACCGTCCTGGCCATGCAGTCAGGGGTTGTGTACGGCTACATCGGCCAGACCGAATACATTATCCATAAGATCAAAAAAGAGTTCGGCAAGCCCCTCACGGTCATTTCGACCGGCGGGTACGGGAAGGTCATCAGCGGCCAGACCAACGCCATTGACATCTTTGACGACGATCTGACTTTCAAAGGTCTCAAGGTTATCTACGACAAAAACAAGAAACTCCGCAAGGGCGCCTGATGGCGCCCTTTCTTTTTGCCCGGGCACGAAAAAACCCGGCAGGTGCCGGGTTGGTCATTCACGATGGAGCCACATGCCGGAATCGAACCGGCATCTTCTGCATGGCAAGCAGATGTAATAGCCGTTATACGAATGCGGCGACATAATGTCGTGAATATAAAGATGGAGCCACATGCCGGAATCGAACCGGCATCTTCTGCATGGCAAGCAGATGTAATAGCCGTTATACGAATGCG